>Ga0214544_1010208_pt1 | contig 14005 bp, 6 predicted proteins | sample CNSS3metaG_FD_160074 | JGI IMG/M metagenome (GOLD analysis project Ga0214544, IMG submission 160074) | Root nodule microbial communities from cowpea collected in UCLA plant growth center, Los Angeles, California, USA - CNSS3 | ecosystem: Host-associated > Plants > Roots > Nodule | place: USA...
CGCATGTCCCACCTCCCACGTCCCACATCCCACGTCCCACGTCCCACGTCCCACGTCCCACGTCCCACGTCCCACGTCCCACGTCCTACGTCCCACGTCTCATGTCTCACGTCTCACGTCACACGTCCCACGTCTCACGTCCCACGTCCCACGTTCCACGTTCCACGTTCCACGTCCCGCGTCCCACGTCCCACGTCTCACCCTACATCTCACGTCTCACGTCCCATGTCCTACGCCTCACGTCTCACATCGCACGTTTCACGTCGCACGTATCATTATAGCCAAATTTTGGTCATGGTTGTTTCGGACGAATACGGTCAAATTTTGTCTAGGTCGACTCAATCCAATGCAGTCAAATTTGGGTCGGGATGAACTCAACCGAATACTTTCAAATTTTGTCTAGGACCGACTGAGTCAAATCTCGATCGGAACTGACTTGACAAAATTTGGCTTAATTCGGACAAATTTTGTATAGGGTCACGCCAACTCAATCAAATACGACTAAATTTAGGCTAGTCCGTCTCAACCTTTAGCCTAACCTAACAAAAAATATAAAGTAAAAATTTGGATTGGGTATTTTGGATTATCCATTTTGAAAATCTAGATTTCGAGAATGGATATTCAATGCATAAAATATATAAAATGTAGATTATATTGATATCGAGATCCAATAAAATAGATTTTAAATGGATTGGATTTTTAATAGAATGAATATTAAATGAATTAGATCATAGAAAAAATTGATTGGAATAAAAATTAGATTTTTGCCCACCGTTACAAAATACTACGTTTAGGAAACACACTTCAATATACCATGTTTATAAAACAAGTATAGCACGAGAAAACTAAATTAGCAATTTGTATTTATAGAAATGATGTCATTTACTACCAATTGAAAATGATACCATGCTTAGAGTTGTCAATTTGGCTCAACTCACAGGACTTGGCCTTGACCTATGTGGATGAGGGCCAAAAATGCCCATAAAGTAAAAAAAAAGCCCACAGGGACAAAAAGCTCACAGAGTTAAAAAGCCCCCAAAGCCCCCAAATAAAAAAAAAACTCATTAGGCCAAAAAGCCCATAAAAGCCTTGTGGGGCAATGTTAGCCCATGACTTTCCTTTTTAAATATGAAAAATATATTATTTTTTAAATATATTATTAAACTTTCGGTTTAAGTTGACATGGTTCGAGAATCGATCCTGGCTCATACATCTCGAGAATCGGCTCGACCCAACCAATCTCAACTCGACTTTTGGTTTGGACTGACCCAAGACAACTAGACTCAATATTTGACTCAGAGTTAAAATATTATTCTAAAGAATTATAGTTTAAGTATTTTAATGGGCCAAATTTGCCTTGGTCCTAACCCACTTGAAAGGAAATTTTAGAGACTATGACTTTTTTTTTAGTCCCCTCATTTGTAGTCCCTCAAAGGAGCCTTAATAAAGAGTTAATTATGACTTACTTATTTTTTTTGGCCAAATTGACACATCTAAGTATGCTTCGTTACCCAAGAAACCTTTCTTTGGTTTCAATAACTAACAATTAAAAGTTTGAAAATAACATATTTTTTTTTGTGGTAGTTTGAAAATTTTAAGTTTTCTATACATTAATTATGTGTGGTTTATCACATTGACAGATAACATTTCATTCATATATTATTGATACATAGTATGTTGGCATTGGCGGACCAATGAAGAGACAGGGGGAGCCGTGGCCCCAAAACTTTTTTTTTGAAATATTTTTAATGTTATTTGAAAATTATTTTATTTTTTGTTTTTTTAATTATGTATAAGAAATTTGATTTTTTGAAATTTTTTAAATAATAAAAATATATATTGAGAATTGATAAAAATTAAAATAGGTATCTTTTTATTTATTTTATAAAATATAACATTTAATGTTAATAAATAATAAAGCATAAAATTAAATTTAATAAAAAATAAATAAATTTATTAAGATATTTTTTATTTTTTTCTCTCATTATTTTTTGAGTTTCTCACATATTGTACCCACTTTAGACTTTTACTTGTTTTGTTTTCTTTTGTTTATGAAGAAAAAAAAGAAACTTGAACACAAATTCATTATTTTGTGCTCTCATTTTTGTATGCTTTATTCTATTAATGAAGAAAAAAGTAATTCTTTTTTTCTCAATTGATAGTGAAATATTAGTTTAATAATTAATATTATTTTTTATCTTACGAACATTTGGTATATTCATTTTTATAAATATAGAAGAAAAAGCAATGCACTAAGTGTTTTTTAATAACTGGTTTTTAATTGTAACTTGATTATCATATATTTTTCTTTTATTAATTACGTATCGCAATTTTTATTTAGATTATGTTAAATTATATTTTAGTATTTTTTTAAAACATAAGTATATTGATGAAGAAATAAAAGAATAAATTAATTATTTAAAAGTGATAAAATGGAAGCTACCGTGAGAAAGAAAATAGACAAAATCAATCTTTGACAAAAATAGGAAGTCAATTACATCTACTTTATTGATTTTTTAATCCGTCTCGTCTTATTTTAACTCTTCTTGTTTCTACAACTATATTAGAAAGATAATTTTCTACAGTGAAAATTATCAAAATAAGATTGCAAAATAAAACGGAAGATAAATTTTGTTGCTGACGATATGATTATTTATATTAAAAACAAAATATAACCGAAAATTTTAGTATTGATTCAATTATTATTGAGTACAATAATCTTACAGATCCATAATTAAATATATAAATTTTAAGTGTATTTTGGTACCCCATAAATATTGAGCAAGTTCCGTCACTATATGTTGGTATGATATTTTTTTTCAGCATGATACTTTAGGCATCAGGTAGTTCGAATTAAATTGAGATTAATGCAAATTTTGGAATTTCGAGACAGAAAGTTGTATGCAATTGTGGTGTCTTAACATTCGGTCATCGTTCGTTACTCAAGGGTTCAAATGGATCATTTTAAACCTAAACTTTTATTTTTTTCAAATGAGCATACTTAATTTGTGGGGGTTTATAAGCTCTAACCCTTTTTGGATTCACATAAAATTTATAGCAATAGATATGAACTTCTCAATGATGATCATATTTTCATAAGAAAGTTTTTTTTTTTTTTCAATGAACAAGCTTAAAATTGAGTAGAGAGAGGGATGCAAACCTAGCTATAGGAAAGAGTTATACGTAGCTTTCCACAATCAAATTTGGCGGCTTCAATATTTATGCATATGTCTACCACACTTTAGAAGATATTTTCTATAAATGGTTAGAATTTCTTTGGTATGTATCTATACCTAATTTGACAATTAATCTTTTTCTTTAAATTGCAAGATATTTTTGAGCTAATTAGGCTCATCTTTTGTTGTGTTTGCACACATGTGGTTGTGGATTTGGAGGTCTAATCCCAAAGTTTCTTCATTATAAGTTTGTTGGGACCAACATAAGTATATGTGTTGAACCTTTTTCATAATGTTATCATCACTAAGTGCCTTTTTAGAAGGGGCAAAGAAAGGTTACAAGGATTTTAGATTATTAGGCTAAATTAAATAAACTCACGGTGTTTTTTTTTTTTTTTTTATTTCAATCTTGGCATGACCACGCTATTTTGTGAATCTATAATAAGAAACTTTTGCCATTAGTTTTATTATTATTGGACTTTGTTTATTCTTTGCTCGAATTTGTGGGCACTATCAATTAAAGATCTTTTATTGGTGTGGATGGACTTTATTTGTCACTAGATGTCAATTTATCTTTATTGAATTAAAGAATATGAATAAAACAATATAAGAATTAAATTTATTAAGTATGTTACTTAATATAAGAATTTTATTGATTGGCTTAACAAAGTCCAACATAATTATAGATCATTGAATTTTGAAACATGCTATGAGGAATTTGATACTTATTTATGTACACGAAGCATAAGATATTATTGAGAAATTCTTCAATCTTTTACGCAATCAACTTTCGACTACTTGTTGAGATATATTCTTTGTATTTGTATGAAAAAAAAAAATCTTTGTAAAGAGAAAAACTCATGTAATTAAAAAACCCAAAAGAGATCATAACAATTAATAAGAACTGCCCGAAATTGATCCATTTAATTTGCGCTTTTAAAATAGAGACATAGATAGATATAAATAAAAAATATTTTAGTGCATCCTAACATTATAGATAGTTAACATTTAATATTATAAACAATTCAATTACTTTTAGTTGTTTTCGCACAAAAATAGAAATAAAAAGTATCATTATTATCACTTCGTAATTTTAAAATCACATTATTGAACAATAAACACATAAAAAAAAGAGCTAAATTTTGATAAGTATTGTTAGATTATATTTGTCATCATTTATCTAAGTTCAATAATGTTATTAGATTCTATCAATATTCAATCTTATATATTCTTATATAATAAATTTCATATATAATTACTAATTTCTCAAAACCCTTGATAAGTATTTTTCTTTTAAATTTCATCCAGTCATATATTGTGGGCTATATATATGTAGATATTTAATTACTAGTAATTAGCCTAGCTATAATATGATGTCTTCTATACAGGGTCATAAAGACTAATTAATATAGGCGATAGAAGAGTAATAAGTCTATGCTTTTAAACCATTTATATATTTAATTTCTAAAACATTCTAATTTAGCAAGTAGAGATATAAACTACAAGAAATATTTTCAATTTTAGTAAAAAAAAATTTATTAGTCATTATAGTGACTAATTTAGATACTAATTTATAAAATAAAAAATTATTTATTATTAAAATAATCACTATTATGAATACAAAATTATAATTAGTCTCCAAAATTTAGCTACCAAAATTTTAGCTAATAAAATAATTAGTTTATAAATTGATCACTAAATATTAACTACCAAAGAAATTAGTTTCTAAATTAATTTATAATTAATTAGTAATTAATTTAGCAACTAATTATAATTTTTTATTCATAATAATAACTATTGTTATAACCATTTTTTTTATTTTATAAATTTGTATTTAAATTGTCACTATAATAATTGATATTTTTTTATTATTAAAATTTGTTATTATTTAAAATGTTTTTTGAAGTGACATAATATTATTATAATAATAATATTCATATATATATATATATATATATATATATATATATATATATAATATGAATATATGTAGGCCTATTTATAAATAGTCACATATGCATGCAATTTTCTATTCAACAAACCATTAAAACCCTATAACTCCTCATGGCTCTTAATCTTTTAACATTTTCAATCTCCTTCTTCCTTTTCTTTGTAACGAAGCCATTTTCAATTGTTGAGCCAAGAACCCTAGAAGCCTCCGAGGATTCATTCCTCAGAACTCTTCGAAATCTAAGGGGCATCAGAAAGGGACAAAGGGTGAGAGGCACGATCGAACTCAAGAGCTACCTCAACAAATATGGCTACCTAAACAACTATTCACACAACAACCACTTCGACGAAACCGTAGAGCTTGCTCTGAAGCAGTACCAAGTGTTCCATCACCTACCAGCCACAGGTCACATGAATGCCGAAACCCTAAGAAAAATGAGCCTCCCACGTTGTGGAGTACCCGATGTTGTTGTCACCCCACAACATGACGACGACAACCTTAAAGGGTTAGCGATTCTCGCAAACTATACCTTCTTTCGCGGGTCACCGAGATGGGACGAGTCAAAGAGGGCACTGACCTATAGATTTGAGTCAAGTGCTAACGTGTTGAGAATGGATCTTGTGAGGTATGCAGTGAACAATGCGTTCCGAAGTTGGTCAAGAGTGAGTGACTTCACATTCACCGAGATTCCATTTCAGAATAGTTTTGGTTCTTACTTCTACCCTAATTATAACCCTAACCCGATTAACATAGCCATAGGATTCCACCGTCGAGACCATGGAGATGGGCACCCGTTTGATGGGCCGGGTCGGGTTTTGGCCCACACTTTTGCACCACAAGATGGGAGGTTACACTTTGACGCTGATGAGTCGTGGGTTAGTGACCCTAGAGGTGAAAGTATCGGGTCGGGTGAGGATGCGGGTTGGGAGTGGGTTTGGGGTCAGGGTTGGCGGAGGAGAGTGGCTCCAAGGGCAAGAAGTAGAGAAATTGATTTGGAAAGTGTGGCATTGCATGAAATAGGTCATCTTTTAGGACTTGGACATAGTAGTGTTCCGGACTCAATCATGTACCCTAGTTACGAAGGAGTGAGGAGATATTTAAGTCAAGATGATAAAGATGGTATAGCAGCTTTATATGGTTATAAAAAATAGGGTTAGATATATTTTTCATCCATCAACTTTCAGTGAAATTTAGAATTAATTCATCTTCAAAATTTTTGACCAATTTAGTCATTCATCTTTAAAAATGCATGAATTTAATCATTTTAACCAAATTTTGTTAATTTCATCATACGTTTCAAGCGCATTTCATGATAATATTTGAATTTTTTACGTCGTTTGACACATTTTTGCTTCAATGTTAACTCAAATATTATTACAAAATGCGTTTAAAATGTCAAATAAACTTAACAAAATTTGCTAAGAAGGACTAATTCACGCATAAAGATAAAAGACTAAATTGGTATAAAGTTTCAAAGAATGACTAATTTCAAAATTTACTGAAACTTGAGGGACCAAAAACATATTTAACCCTAAAAAATAGAACTTGATATTGATATATGTTGTTACATTTGTTGATTTGTGGGGAGAATAGTTTTTATACGTATAGTTAGTGTGTTGGTTAGTTGTTGATTTGGTGGTGATTTGAGTAACACCATCAACATTTTTAAAAGTGATTGAAATCATGCAAAAATAATTTAACATTAGAAAAAGTGATTGAAATCAAAATTTTTCACTATTATGAAATTGTTTGTATTACCACACTTCACTATTTTGAAAATGTTTATATTACCTACACTTTCCTTGACACAACCCTCGTGAGAAAAAAATGAGATGGAAAGACACACTACCAAATACACCAAAAAATTAATAAAGGTAGAACACGAGTTTACAAGAAAAAAAAATTATATATATATATATATATATGAGTGAATCATAAATATGTGGAACGATGAGCAATCAAGCAGGAAGTTCGCTATATACATCTTTCCAAATGATTTTTAAACAAGAGAGTCTTTTTCGAGATAAAAGCTTAGAGAGGTTTTTTAACTTGTAAGAATAATTCATCCTTTTCACGATATCTCATAATCATTTTTAGGCAACGTATCATAGAAGACGTAATCAATTGTGGTATATAAGCAATAATTGTTTATTTTGTTTTTCGGTTTTCACTCCAAGAAGTTTTATAATTATTAATGGTAAACAGATGAAAATTAACCGATGAAAAAAAAACTATCGATCAAATGGATTTTACCGTAGGATTTTATAATTTTTATTACTAAAGAATGTTTTCATCAATAATAGATTTTTTTTTTTGTAAAATTTCTTAATAAATTGGAATTTTTATTATTTTTGTCAATAATTGACTTATTGATAATTTAAATTTTTTATTACTAATAAATATAAATAGATATATTCATTGGTAGCAGATTCATTGGTAATGGATTTGCTAGTAATAGATTTCATTACAAAAATATGTATTTTTAAAAAGGGTTTATTAGTTGGGATTATTATAACCTCCATTAAGAAATAGACATAAAAGAGGTTTTGGTAATCCTGATTAAATACTTGAGGTTTTTTAAGAAACTCTAGTAAAATTTGGATTTTATTTTATTTTTTATTTTTGTTATTTGCATATTTTTAATTTAGTATTCAGACGCTCTTCCTCTCCCTCTAAAAGTGTTCTCTTAAAGAAAGCAACAACTTTCAAGCGCGCATCCCTACTTTCTCTTTCGGTTGAAGCTTAAGGTAATAAATTTTTCGTTTTCCATGCTTTCTCTTTCCATTTCATCACACTTTCTCTTTCGATTTCAACTTTCATCTTTGTCATCGCATCACTACGTGATCTGCGTCGTTTTCAAGTTCGATATAATCTCCATATCACTTTCGATTTCAAGTTCGATTTAGATTCAATTTCAATTTCATCTCACTACATCATCTGCCCTAACTCGGTTCTTATTTTTCCTGCCCTAACTCAGCGTTGTCAAGTTACAGCACTGACCATGCCACAGCCACAACTGGAGTGTGATGCTCGTATATCAAAATAGGTATTTTTTTTTTCAATTCATACACCAATTTAGTTTCTCACAATGTTCAGTTTGCACTCACTCCTAATTTTTCTTCATGATTTTTGATTTAAATGTGCGTGGTTTAAGTTTCTCTATGTGATGTGTGCATGAGTGTTCCACACTAACATGCTCAATAATCCCTTCTACTTTGATTGACATGATTTTCTTACGTGGTTTTTTTACCGTTAGGCTCTAGAGCTTCAAGTCAAGGTGACAACCAAGTGTTTCTATGATGTAGAAGTTAGGGGTGAGGTTGTGGGAAGAATTGTTTTGGGCCTATTTGGAGAAGATGTTCCCAAAACAGCTGAAAATTTTAGTGCTTTGTGCACAGGCAAACAATCAAGTTTTTCTGCAGCATTTTTCTTGTTGTCGTTGGATTTCTACTTTGGAATGGATTGTGTAACTTTGAATTTTATATATCAAGTTGAATAATCTTCTAACATGTGAGAAATGATATGGTTACAAAGGAAGCTCCTTCCATCGTATAAACAAAGATTTCATGATTCAGGGAGGAGACTTTACGGAAGGAAATGTGAGTTATACTTTTGTATGTAGGCCTACATATTTTTATTGATGAGTACATTTACTTTCAAACTGAGATGCAATGTATATGCATCAAAGAGGCTAATGAATTTTATTCTCACTTATAATGTGCTCTTATTTTGCTGCAGGAACTGGTGGAATTAGTATCTATGGTCTTAGTTTCAAGGATGAGAGTTTTGCCTATATATATATATATATATATTGGCTTGATAGTAATATTTAACTATAAATTGTTTATAGTGATTGTCTGATTGGTATTTAAAATTCAGTTTAGGTTTCTTTTCCAATTTAAATTTCAATTTAATTAATTTGCTTACATTTCTAATTTTAACACTTTCTTGCAATGAACCATACTGGTCCTAGAGTTTTAAGCATGGCAAATGCTGGTCCTAACACCAATGGTAGTCAATTTTTCATTTGCACTGTAAAGGTGAGAGACATGTAATGTGTAACATCCCGTCAGGATATTACAAATTTATAATTGAATAAAAGAAATAAATTAAAACAACGCGCATTTAATAATACCTCATTTTCCCAAAACGCGGGAAAATTTAAAAACTTTATTAAACCATCGAATAAAGTCTATGAATATCAAAATCATAATGTTATAAAATTACCCATTAGGGTTTACAACTGTTTTCAAAGGCAATAAAGAAAACATAAGCATTTCCCCAAGTCTAACCCCTCTCCGCGGCTAAGCGTCACCTGAGCCACCTGCATCAACAGAATCTGCTCCCGTGTACCGCGTACACGATCATCGCCACACACACGCAGATAGGGTGAGCTTAACAATTAAATCACATATATAAAGTTACAGAGTTATAAGCATATAAACACAAGAGACTGTACATAACATAAACATCTCACATTGCCCAATTCTTTAATTCCTACCATCTGACCCCCAATCAGATTATTCGTGTTCTACAACGTCTAAAGATTACTTCAAGGTGACTTGCTGCCATACCTATCGGCCACAACCGATAGAGCACGTGCGGGAAAACATGATACGGATCATACATCGCAACGCCAGGTAGAGTTCCCATATACGAACAAGGTCCGTATCGTCCCAAGACTACCAAACTCGTCAGCCAACAACTGAGGAGGGCAATCTATCTGGACCCATTCGTACTGGCCACAACCAGCACACTCACACCAGCAACACTTGCCAACCCGAGCCACAACTCAAGGGTTCCTCGTGTTCATCCGCCATCCCGAGCCACAACTCAAGAGATGTTATTCCGAGCCACAACTCAAGAAATACCACGCGCTTAACCCCTATCCCGAGCCACAACTCAAGGAACACCAGCAATCCCACCCCTAAAGCATCACTAGACGCACTGTAGATCACAAGTTCATAATCAAAACTCAAAGCTGCAGCAGTATAAATCGCCTGGCGGGGGACACGTGCCGCCAGGCGCTGCCAGCTCCCAGACCGCCTGGCGGGTGTCGCGTACCACCAGGCGCACAGCACCATAAAATTCCCCTCGCTGCAGGTACCGTCGGGCGGAGCCACTCCTGCCGCCAAGCGCACCAATCCCTGAGACCCCTCTGTGATTTCGCTACCGCCTGGCGGTCCAGATTGGACCGCCAGGCGCCATGACAGTTCAGAACACACTGGTTTCACTGTTCGAGTTGTAACACAATTTCTACCACAATTCCATTGGATCAACCCCCGAATTATTACTTAATTGATTACTACCATGGTAAGGTCAAATCCTCAACTTCCTAACTTGTTAGCAGCACCCATTCAATCATAACATTAAACTCCTCCCTTCTTAACTTATTAATACTCATAGATTCTTTACACTTAAGTTGTTGCCAAGTCCACTACGCTGTTTGAGCTCTCATTTTCAATAATTGGTCAATTCTTTATACCCCCTCGCACCCAACTATTTCCATATTCAGAATCACTATTAACCCACAATAAAGGAAGACCCCTAATATCTAATATTATTACCTCCTAAGGCAATTCTCCCCCTTGAGACACATGCACGACTCCCTCATCAACCTTCCCAAATATCACGAAAATTTCACCCATTGACCCCAACCCAACAGAACAGAATCCATCCTCAGCGCACGACCCTTCGACTTGCAGCCTCACTATCACTGCGCTAGCGCCTGGCGGCCAGACCCCGAGCCGCCAGGCGATGCTTACATTCTGGACTTCTTCCCAAATTTTCCTGCATTCATGGATTCCCATTGCATACAAATCTAATCCCAGCACAATCATAAAAATTCATTATATACTTCCATTGATCACCAATTTTTTTATCTCCAATTCACAGTAACACATTCAAAATTGTGATTTCTGAGAACACACATTCAACCCTAAAATTTATATACATTGTTCCATTTATTTAAGCCTTTGATTAGGTGGTTATACCTACTGTTGGTCAACATTACCACTCCATAAGAATCCCCACTGACTATTGCCCCGATTAGATTCCATTCAGCATTCCAGAAACACAAAATCGAGTTGAATTACCCCGCGCCTCCTGGTGGTTCAACCAGTCCCGCCAGGCGCTTCATCAGCAACCCAGAAATTCAATGTCACTCCAAAGCGTCGCCTGGCGGCCGGGAATGTGCCGCCAGGCGGTTCCCCTCCCAGAACCCCCAAAACTCGAATAAACAGATGAGCCGCCTGGCGGTGATTCATCACCCGCCAGGCGGTTTCTGGAAAATTTTCAGAAACACAGAAATTCAAGCATACAACAGTAGATAGGCATTCACTTATCATACATCACATGTTATTATTCTTTTAAAACAAAATCGCAGAGTCCAGCTCCCCTAACCTGGATCCTTTTAAGCTTTAACCCTTGAAACTTTGGATAGTTCTCCTTCGCACACTAGCCCTCCTTGGTTCCTCTCTTTTCAGCCTCTCAATCTCTCCCAAACCTCACCAAATTCCAGAATTTTCGTGCTCTCTCTATAAGTCAAATTTCCAGATTGCCAAACCCTTCTCTCTACCTCACTATAGCCTTTTAAAGGTGCCCTAAAACTATGCCAATGCTTTAAAAACGAAAATTACTTATTGAATGGAGTTTATTATCATTTACCAAACCATTATGACTCCTTTCCAGCCACCTCTCAGCTGCCATACCACTAGGGTTTCTTCCCAACCCTTTCATATTCAACCCAAAACCAAAGCACCATAAAAAAAATAAAGCTTAATGTAAATTCTCCAAGATTTGAACCCACAATCCTGCAATTCCCTAAATCAATATCAAGCCATCATGCCAATTTATATTTCATGCAAACAATCATAATTCAACTGTTATACTATTTCACCACATGATTATCACATATTAAAATAACAACGAATAACAACACAAAAGGCATACATAGGACTCAAATCCAAGTTCTCTCGCACAATCAAAGTGCTCTCAACCACATGAGCTAGCACTTTTCCACGTCATACCAACCATAATTAAATGTCATAATTATTTCTCCTCCCATATTTATTAATTAATTAATTATTTAATTAATTAAATTCTACGGGTCTTACATACTGCCCCATCTGATTTTTTCTAGTTACTGATAGATAAACTTTAATAAAAATAAGCTCAAAATTCTAATCAAGCCTGACATCAAAATTTTTCAGTAAGTTGTTTCTGATTTGACATCATTGTATCATAGTGACTAACAATAACAAAATCTTTAATATATATTAATTTTTCACCAATTGATAGATTTAAAGCATGAATGTTTTGGCTGGTTGTGATTACATGAACATTGGGGTCCTAAGTCTTAAATTTCATGTTGATTGCATTCACATAATAACAATGTTTTTATTAGTTTATTTAAGATGGATTAGAGAGATGATTGACATGGACAATTTAAGTACCTAACATAACACAATGCATTAGAAACCTGCAAAGGGACACATTCTATTACAATTTAGATTTTAATTTTGAGAGTTGAAAAGCATTTTTACTTCATGTAATGTACTTTGTGGGCTAAGAAAAAGTAATGTACCATGACAGTCATCAATTAATTAGTTGGCTTTAGCTTAATGATGCAACTGTCACACAAGACATGTCCTTGCTGATCAAGACAGTAAATTTTAAATAAATTCTTCAACTTCTAATAGCAAAGAGATAATAACAATTCCCTATAAACCTAAGAGATTCATATAAAAAAATTTAAGCTACAGAGAGATAATGTTAAAATTGGGTGCCGTGAAACTACTACTCTATGAAGATGAATTCAAAAGTCAAAGAAAAGATCAACTGTTATGCTACCGGTGGATTACAAACTTCTGTGGAGGCTGTCTTACTGGTTTGTTGCTTCTTTCTTTTGTCACTTTCTTCTTTATGATTTTTATTTTGTTAAAGGATCAATTTCTTAAGAATATTATGCAACTAGTGGTGTATTTAGAAATATTTTGGATTCTGTTTCTGAATATTCTTACCTTGCCACGTAATGTCTATGTTCTGTTCAAAACTTACTTTTGTAAGTAAAGTTTGAAACATTTTATTGAAAGAATGAGATTAGGGAAGGGTCGATTCACTTAACTTTTCTTCTAGTTTATGGGTCTTTTTGTATGAATGTCTCTAAAATACTTTTAAGAAAAGAAAAGAAAATATATAGATGTTCTGATATTAGCTTCTTCATACTCAAGTTTTTAATCATAAATAAACTATTGAAAGTGCTTTATTTTTTTCATTTATTTACCCAAAGAAATCTTGTTTGATAATCTTTAACTTAGCTATTGGGAGTTTGATCTCAACAAATTTTACATATGGGTCAGAGTTTTTTTCAATATGATTCTGAACTGAGTACATAATGCTATTGTATCAGGTTGAGTTGTTCAAACATCCACACTTGTTGATTTTGCAAGTAAGAAATTCCATCTATAAACTTCCCGGTGGTAGATTATGGTCAGGCAAACTCATCCATCAACCAACTAATTAACAATAATTATGAAGAAATGAAGGTTGGACCGAGAGACTTGAAACTGAAACAAAAGTCATAAATTTTTTTGGTGAGTGAAGAACCTGCTGAAGAAAGGTCAAACCGAAATGTTTGGCTATATATAGATTGATGAAATGGTAACCAAAACAGTGGGTACGGTTTTGAATGTATGTTCTCTCTTGCTTCAAAGTTCAAATTGGCAATAATATGTTTATACAATATGAATGGTGTGACGCCCCGACTACTATACTAAATAATTATTATTTGATAAAAAGATATGGAATCAATTTTTTTTTTTAGAGATTATCCTTGAGAGAACATTAATAATAACATAACTTCATATTCATATATGTA
>Ga0214544_1010210_pt1 | contig 13998 bp, 9 predicted proteins | sample CNSS3metaG_FD_160074 | JGI IMG/M metagenome (GOLD analysis project Ga0214544, IMG submission 160074) | Root nodule microbial communities from cowpea collected in UCLA plant growth center, Los Angeles, California, USA - CNSS3 | ecosystem: Host-associated > Plants > Roots > Nodule | place: USA...
TATATATATATATATATATATATATATATATAAAAGGTTATATAAAGTAATTAACAGGAGATCGACTGATCCGTGGCTGTATTCATTGTTCACGGATGGCATATGTCACTACAACTAACGGTGGGGAAACCCAATGGAACATTTACCCTTTGGTGAAGAAAAGAAATTCGAGAAAATAAAAAGAAAAATGAGAAAGAATGTGAATAAAAAACTAAGAAAGGGAGTCATATTTTGTCTTATTTGATTGTTTTAAATATTGTTTTTTTTGTAATCGTAAACACTTAATTGGAAAGAAAGGGCCAAATAATAATAATAATAATAATAATAATAATAATAATAATAATAATAATTCTTTCTTAAAAAAACAACAAATGTGCCACTAAAATTACGAGTTGTATATGGGGTAGAGTTGAATGAACTAGGACTAAATCTACGACCATATTCACTGATAGCATGTGACAGTTTAATAGTGGTTGAGAAAGCCGGAGAATTTCTGAATAAAAAAGAAGAAGATAATATAAATTTATTATTTAATATTTAAATACTCCATCAAGACGCATTAGAATCATACAAAATTATTTCTACTTTCCATTTATTTAATTAAAAAGAAAGCAGAAAGTTGATTTTTTTTTCTTAAAGATGATTCTGAAAGTAAGAAGTAAATGTGAAATGAACTGACACTTCAACATCTTAAAAATATATATGTTTTTTTATGAAGGAAAATTATTTTTAACAAAATTTTTTGTTGACAAACTTTTAATTATATATCATAGTGGTTCTTAAAAATTATTTTTTGACAAAATTTTGCTTACAAACTTTGTCAAAAGAAAAAGTGTTAAAATATCATAATCTTTTTAGAAATAAAACAAATTTAGATAAAGCAATATCATGCAAAACAAACATAAAATGAAAGAAACTTTAGACTAAATAACTTCTTTTCATTTGAAAGTTTTATACTTCGACTCAAAAGAGAGAAAAAACATATTTAAAATTATGGCAAAATAAGTTGGGCCCAACGGGTCAACCTGTAGAAAAAAACGTGGATTATGCCAAGAATTTTGGTCCGTCAACACATATTAACTTGATTCGTTTGGTCCAGCCTGTTGGGTTGCAGGACAAGTTGACTACCGGCTAGCCTATGACCCATATCAATTTTTTTTGTTTTTTCTTTTTCACCTTTATTTATAGCTAACATAAATAATGAAACCAAAGTTCTTTAAGAGTTTATTTTCATGAATGAATATGTGATTTTTATCTTCATATATTATTGTAGTGTACTTCTATTTATCTTTTCTATTCTAATCAGTAATTTAGTAGGCAATAAAAAACAATCAAGTTAAAAAAACATTTTTTTTCTTTTCTATCTCATGAAATTTTATTTGGTATTATAATCTAAAATGTAAATAATTATAATTTATTTCAAAGTATTTGATATCGAAAAAATAATCATCCTCCTAATATTGAAGTAGTAAGAAAATGAATACGGGTATGTGTACGAAATTATACCCGTTATCCAGTAAAAATGAAGATGAGACAAAAATTTGATATTTAAATTTTAAATATGAGGATAAAGATGAATTTTTTCAACAAAGTTATTAGTGTTAATGTTGACACAACCCACATCTAGAGACTGACCCAAACTGAGTGTCCCAAACACTCATGTTGACGTCAAATAATTTCAAAACACAAAAGTCAGTGATATCATTACACATGAATTTGGTAGAAACATTACCTAACATTCTAATGTACCATTTGATATATTGAATGATATAATAATGTTAATAACTTGTTGAAATCTAGTATGATTCCTCGTCCACAAAATCATCTATGAGGAATAGGTAACAACATCAAGTTGGATGTGTTTAATTAGTAAACTCTCTTGACAATTAAAGAAAGAAATTAAAAGAGATTAAAAACTTTAAAAATAATATTTATCAAGAGTTAAAATTAATTTCACATTAAAAAATATTCATTCACTCAAAGTTAATTCTCCGTTCACATATAAAAAGCTTTTAAATTCTTTAAAAAATTATTTAACCCCTTTTTAACTCGATTTATTTTTAAATTCTTTAAAAAATTATTTAACCCTTTTTAACTCGATTTATTTTCTAACAAACACACCATAAACATAAAATAATAAATGGTTAAAGAAAATAAACACATGTTGTGAATACCCAATTTCATACGAGTGAATAATTTTTTCTAAAAAAAAAATGTGAAATATTATTCTCTTCCAAGATTTTCAAACTTTAATTTTAGCAAAAAAAAGATAAAGAAAAGAAAAAAGAGAGATGAAAAAAAGGAAAAAAATGAAAAAAAGAAGGAAGAGCATAATTTGTTATCACACTCCCCTACCTGAGCCCAACAACTCAACATATCTTTTACCTTTTTCGGATATTAGTGATATGATTCTAATAATTAAAAGCAAGCTTAATTATCATTTTGGTCCCTAATTTGTTGGTTTTGTTCATTTTGGTTCCCTTATTTTTTGTTGGTTCAATATGGTCCTCTAATTCTTTAAAATTGTTCAATTTGGTCTCTGCCGTTAAAATGACGTTAACACTGTTTCTGTACATGCCACGTGTCATTTTGTGGAATTTTGTAATTTTTTTTTTAAAATTCTTTTAAATTTTTTAAAATTTGTTTTTAAATTTTTTTGAAAAAAATTAAACTGCCACGTGTCACTTTATGGTTGTGACACGTGTCAACTTGATAATTTTTTTAATTTTAATTTTTTAATTTAAAAAAAATGCCAGGTGGCACATCACAATTGTGTCACGTGTCAAACTATCATTAGTTGTTTTCAATTTAGTCCCTCTATTTACAATTTTGATTCAATTTAGTCCTCCAATTTTTTAAAATGATACAATTTTGTCTTCTCTAATTTGAGACTAAATTAGTAATTAAGCTTAATTACAACTTATATATACATGTTAAAATCATTTTTATTATATTTATAGATCAAATTACTCCTTCTAACTATTGAAATTATTTTTTTTTACATGTGTACAAAATTTGAAGTGTGAAAAATTACAAGTAAAAAATGTAAAAAAAAAACATGAGTATTTAGGGAGAGATTTGATGTATAAATGATAACAAATTATTTTAATATGAATGTATAAATTGTAATTAAGTTTAATTATTAATTTGGTATCGAATTGGAGAGGACAAAATTGAATCATTTAAAAAAATTGGAAACTAAATTGAATCAAAATTGTAAATAGAGGGACTAAATTGAAAACAACCAATGTTAGCTTGACACATGGCACAATCGTGACCTGCCACGTGGCATTATTATTATTTTTAAATAAAAAAATCTCAATTTGACGTGTGTCACAACCATAAAGTGACACGTGGCAGTTTAATATTTTTTTTAAAAAAATTTATAAAAATTAAAATTTTTTTTTTTAAAAAATACAAAATTCCATAAAATGACACGTGGCATGTACGGAAACGGTGTTACATCAACTTAACGGTAGGGACCAAATTGAATTATTTTAAAGAATTAGATGACCAAATTGAACCAACAAAAAATAAGGGGACCAAAATGAACCAAACCAACAAATTAGGGGACCAAAATGATAATTAAGCCTTAAAAGCAATATCTCTTTATATAATAAGAATCAATATTACTAATTGGGATTGATTTTTGTGCTCTGATTTGTCAAGAGTTAGAATCAATATTATTGATCTTGATTGATTTTGTGCTCTGATTTGCTATGATTTGATCTCATAATGTGCTGCTATCATGACCAATTCCTTCTCCTTATATTGTTCATTACAATTAAGACTGAGATTGCATTGATATTGCAAGATGTGAGTATAAATGCACACTTTATCATGTGAAAATCAGGGACCGAAAAAAATATTTCCTACACTTTTCTAATTCTTTCCAATCACCACTCCCACATATACACCTCATTTTTTTATCTCTCTCTAAAAAAAACATATTGAAGGAGATAAGAATCGAAAAAAAAGAAAAGAAAAAGACATTCTCTATACTCTCTCTTTCTCTCTCATTACCACGCACACAAACACATCTCATTTTTATCCCTCTTAGAAAAAAAACACACAAAAATATTATAAAGAGAGGTAAGAAAAAGAAGAGACAGAAGATATGTCATTGTTAGTTTCTTTTTATTTTCATTTATTTTTTTAATTTTCATTATATTTTTGGAATCATAAAAAATTGTTTTTTTTTTCATTTCTTTGGTGTCTATTCGTCCGCTCGCGTTGCATGACACCCATTTCAGACTTTCGTTCCTTTTTTTTTCTAAAAAATATATACCAATCTAAGAATAAAAAAATAGCTTTCTTTTTTTACTCTTTAATATATATCTAGTTGCTCACGTCGCAGTAACATCCACATCCACTTTTAAATAACTTTAAAAAAATATTAAAAATTTATAAATAATTAAAAAATGAAAAAAAATAAAAGATAAAAAAAAATTTATTTCAAGTGTCTGTCTGGCCACTCGCGTCACGTGACACCAATTTTAAAATAATTCAAAATACGAAAAAATTAAATAAAAAGGTTTTCAAAAATATCAAAAAATTCAAATTATTTTCCAAATAGTTTTTGTAAAAGAACTACGTAACCTTGATTCTTCATTGTAAATGGAGATACGTAGGTAGGGATGTCAAAAAAATCCGTACCCACAGTGGGTAGGAAACAAATATTAAAAATGGATACCCGCTACCCGCGGCTACGAATATTTTTTATACCCGCATGTTAACGGGGCGGGTACAGGTATCATAATATTCGTACCCGTGGATACTCGTACCCGCTAAATTTTAATTCACAAAAATACCTTTATATATATATATACATATTAGTAAAAAACATTATGATCTAATATTTTCTAAGTTGCACATCTTATCTTTTTCTGTCTTCATTCTTCCAGCTTCAAGTATTGGTACATTGTCTTCTTCCAAGTACATTCCTTAACACTTTTCTCTTTCCCTTCTTTGAAATTAAACATATACATCAAATCCTATAAAGACAGTGACGTTTGTTTATGGTATGCTTATTGTCAAATGATGGAATCAAAATAAGAATAATTGACACGTGACAGTTGAGGTTTATTATTTGATTATTTTTCAGGAATCAATCGGAGAAAGTGAGCTTGTTGATCAAAACACTAATTAAAAAATTTCCATTGTGTTGAATGTCATTTTATATTTATTTTTATAATTATTTAAACTTGTATGAACTTGAGTTTGTTTGAACTTTATTTAAAATTTATGACAGTGATGTATTTTATTTTATTTTATTTTATTTAAATTTATGATTAAATATTTATTTTTGAATAATTTTGTAAATACCCACGGGTACCCGTGGATACCCGCGGATATGAAAAAAATAAACGGGTATCCGCATAACAGATACCCGACGAATATGGGTACAGGTACGGGGCGAATATTTATCCAGCGGGTAGGGTACGGGGGAGCTACGACCCGTACCCTACCCGCCTCGTTGACATCCCTATACGTAGGAGCGAGGATTAATTCTTGTTGGACCCAAAAAAATATTTTTGTTTCTTTTATACATCCTTTTATTGTTACTTTTGGAGAAAATTAAATATTTTGAAAACAACATAACTTTTGCATATTTAATTAAAGGTATCGTCTTAAGACGGGCGTTATAGGGTGCTAATATCTTCCCCACACGTAATCGACTCCCGGACCCAAAATCTAGTTTTTCGCATACCTTGTTTTATCTTTTTTGGTTTTTCCTTAGTTTTCCAAAATAAAGTATGGTGGCGACTCCAAACTCTGTTTTTACAAATTTTATTTTTGGTTCGTTGTCCCGTTGCAATTTCGGTTTGGACAGATGGCAACTCCACTTGGGATGCTAGAGAGTCAGACCATTTATTTGGATGTGCAAAATTGATGTGGTTTTTCTTCATATTTTTTCTTTCTCATTTTTTTTTTCTTTTTGGGTATGTGTATTTTTATCTCTTTTTATATTTAGAATAATTGTATGTGTATATTCTTCTTTATTTTGGTATTTGGAATGTTTGTTAGGTGGGGGGTTTGGATATACATTGTATTCTCCCTTCACACACACACATTTTGTTCATTACATGAGTGGGGCCCTATACCCAAGTCTGAGTTGCTTAGAATTAGAGGGGATTGTGTAGCATTATCATAGTGAATGTACTTCCCAAGTGGTCATTTTGAGAACCTCAGCTAGAGTTTATTTGTTTCATTGGTACTCCCACTTCTTGTTGTTTACCAATTGTCGGGGAAATGCCATGAAGTGGGTCATAGCTCTAGTGACCTTGATCTTTAGGTATTAGAAAATTATCCTTGTGAGCACATATACTTTGCCCTAGAACTTTAAGTGTCGAACCTATGTCAAATTAAGGTACTAAAGGGAGACTATTTGCATCATTTACCCTAACATTCCCTTGTATATAATAATAAATTCATCACAATCACACCATTATAAGAAAAAAAAAGGCAAAATGCCTCCTAAGGCATAAACATACATTTCATTGGCATATCATGTGAATAAGTGTCCAGCGAGGCACAACCATGCATTGCATTCCCATTCTGTGGTCATTCACGGTACCCTATCCATAGCTTCAAACACATAGCATGTATATGCATAATTAAAAAAAAATCCAAAATGTTTGCACTGCAATAAATTCAATTATTTTCCACTTTTTTTTATCACCAAATTCTTGGAATCTTTCTTATGAAAAATGAGAAAATAATAAAACATTCTTTGGTCAAATCAGTGGATTGAATAAACAAATAAAATTTGTTTGTTATCATGTCTTTTGAAGCATCATATAGTCTTGCATACATGAAATTGCTCAAATCCATCTTCCTTTCCATCTCTCTTCCACCATAAACCTTGTTTTCATTTTCATGGAGGATTATCATAAAGGGGACAAATACCTTAAAAAGGATTACCATAAATTCTCTGAACACAAAAAAAAAAATCAGATAGACTGAAAATTTTGAAGGACAGTCTAGACAAAAATAAGACAAAAAAAGAGAACAAAACAAAAGGCATCTTGTCATATGAAATAAATTATTTTTCTGTGAATTAAATTGTTTGAGAAAAACAATTATGATTTGAAATGATGTGTGACCATGTTTCTTTATCCAAAAAAAAAGTAACTATCCTTTGCTACCCCATTTGAACTTTCAAAAAAATTTCTTTCAAATTACCCTAAACAAGGGTCACCCTCACATTGAGGAGAATTAATATAATGTTTGCATTTGTTTCATCCAAATGATAGTTCACCAATACAAAAATATCAAAAAAAAAGAAACAAAATAATATGGTCATATCAAGAAAGAAAAAAGAGAAGCAAAAGTTTAGAGAATAAGAATAAAAGGTCAAAATATAAAAAAAAAAGGTGAACAAGAAGAAGTCAAACAAATTCTGAATGAAACATTATTCAAAGATCCTTGTTTGAAACAACCATCACATCACTTTTTGGGCCTTTAATATCATTTACATTCATACCCATAGTTTTGGCAATGATACAAGCCTTTCGAAGGTTTTTATCTTTAGGGTTTAGGGTTTAGGGTTTAGGGAAACATGCTTTTGCACCCTAAGACCATCATAGGCTCTCACACTAAGGGCAAACTTTTGAAGTCCCAATCTTTTCCTTAATACCATCAATAATTGGGGAAAGCCCAAACACATTTTGTGCCTCGAGACCAATTCAAATTGGGAGAACTCCCTAGTTAATCTTCATCACCTCATTCAAACCTTTTCAAGCCCTTGGTAATTTCATGCATGTCATTCAAATAGTGTTTCAAAAGAAATGATTAAAAAAAGTGTTTGTTAGTAAATTGATTAGACCAAAGAAATGATTTGAAAAAGTAAAAAAATATCAAAGTTGAATGATTCCATGAATTCAAAATAATAATGAAATGGGAATCAATTCAAATTTGTTTTCAAAAAAATGCAAAAGAAAAATTCATACATCATACCAAGTCATGCATACATGAGTCATTCATCTTTTCGAATAAAATAGTTTCCACCTTTCCAATCAAAACCCTATTCACTCATATGAATGATTATTGAATCCTTTCGTTTTAGAAAGAAGAAATTAAAAATAAAACATAATTTTGTTTCTATGATGTTTCTCAAATTTATGGTCTTCTTCATTCATATGAATGACCAATATACCCTAAGCCCAGTTTCCACACTGGCCCCCAAGCCCAGTTTTCACATTGATCCCCAAGCCCTGTTTCTACATTGGCCTCCAAACCCAGTTTCCACATTGGCCCTCAAGCCCAATTTCCACACTAGCCCCTAATGGATTTTCTCATCATTGAGGCCCCCTACGAGGCAATGGTCATCGATTTCTTCACATCAAGACCCTCTGCAAGGCATGGTCATTTTTTCTTTGTCACATCGAGGCCCTCTAGGATGCAATGGTCATCGATTTCTTTACATCAAGGTCCTCTGCGAGACAATGGTCATTGATTTCTTTCCTTTTGATATAAACCCTCTCCTCGGGATTTGTCTAATATGTTTTTTTCAAAAAGTCAAAAAAAGAAAATAATAAAACAAAGTGATTTGTCAGATCGTGACCCTCTACATGGTAATGGTCACTGAATCTTTTGGATATAGACTCTCCCCTCGGAATTGGTCTAATCTTTTCTCAAAAAGTCAAAAAAAGAAAAATTTCGGATCGGTACCCTTTACATGGTAATGGTCACCAAATCTTTTGAATAGACCCCCTCGACGAGATTCGTCTAATTTAGTTTTTTCAAAAAGTAAAAAAAAAAAACAAAAAAATTAGTGTGTCAAATTAAGACCCTCGACTTGGTAATGACCACCTAGTTCTTTTCTTTCAGATATAGACCATCTCCTCTGGAATGGGCAAGTTTGTCTTCAAATTTGTCTTCTTTTGAAACCAGAACGAAATTAGTGTTTTTATCTTTACTTATCTTTTATTACGATAATATGAAAAAGTCAAATTTTCATATTATCTAGCAAAATCTAAGCAAAGAGGGACAGCTGTCAATGCCCAATTTCGTTCGAGTGAATAAATTTTTCTTTTTCAAAAAAATAAAAATAAAAAATGTGAAACATTATTTTCTTCCAAGATTTTCAAACTTTAATTTTAGCAACAAAAAAAAGAGATGAAAAAAAAGAAAAAAGAGAGATGAAAAAAGGAAAAAAGAAGAAGGAAGAACCTAATTTGTTATCACACTCATCTTCATGAGCCCAACAACTCAACATATCTTTTACCTTTGTTCTAATAGAGAAATTAGTGATATGATTCTAAATTAAAAGCAATATCTCTTCATATAATAAGAATCAATATTACTAATTGGGATTGATTTTTGTGCTCTGATTTGTTAAGAGTTAGAATAAATATTATTGATCTTGATTGATTTTGTGTTCTGATTTGCTATGATTTGATCTCATAATGTGCTGCTATCATGACCAATTCCTTCCTTATATTGTTCATTACAATTAAGGCTGAGATTGCATTGATATTGCAAGGTGTGAGTATAAATAGGCACTCTATTATGTGAACAGGGATCGGAAAAAATATTCCCCACACTTCTCTAATTCTTTCCCATCACCATTCCCACCTATACACCTCATTTTTTTATCTCTCTCTCCAAACAAAAAAAAAACATATTGAAGGAGATAAGAATAAAAAAAAAAGGCATTCTCTATACTCTTTTTTTCTCTATCATTACCACGCACACAAACGCATCTCATTTTATCCCTCTTAGAAAAAAAAAACACAAAAATATTATAAAAGGAGGCAAGAAAAAGAAAAGACAGAAGGTATGTCATTGTTAGTTTCTTCTTCTTTTGATTTATTTTTTTAATTTTCATTATTTTTTTAAAATCATAAAAAGTTGTTTTTTTCCCATTTCTTTGGAGTTTGTTTGACCGCTCGCGTTGCATGACACCCATTTCAGACTTTCGTTCTTTTTTTTTTTTAAAAAATATATACCAATATAAGAATTAAAAGATAGCTTTCTTTGTTTACTCTTTAATATCTATCTAGTTGCTCACGTCGCATTAACATCCACATCCACTTTTAAATAACTATAAAAAAATATTAAAAATTTATAAATGATCAAAAACTGAAAAAAATAAAAGATAAAAAAAAAGGAATTTATTTCAAGTGTTTGTCCGGCCACTCGCATCGCGTGACACCAATTTTAAAATAATTCAAAATACGAAAAACATAAATAAAAAGGTTTTCAAAAATATCAAAAAAATTCAAATCATTTTCCAAATAGTTTTTGTAAAAGAACTATGTAACCTTAATTCTTCATTGTAAATGGAGATATGTAGGAGCGAAGATTAATACTTGTCGAGCCCAAAAAAATATTTTTGTTTCTTTTGTACATCCTTTTATTGTTACTTTTGGGAAAAATTAAATATTTTGAAAACAACATAACTTTTGCACATTTAATTAAAGGTACCGTCTTAGGACGGGCGTTCTGGAGTGTTAATATCTTGCACACACATAACTGACTCTCGGACCCAAAATATGGTTTTTTTCGCAGACCTTGTTTTATCTTTTTTGGTTTTTCCTTAGTTTTCTAAAATAGACTATGGTGGTGACTCCAAACTCTGTTTTTACAAATTTTATTTTTTGTTCGTCGTCCCGTCGCGATTTCAGTTGCAACACATGTAAATAATAATTAAAATAAAAAGTAAATTTCTCTCTCTTCATCACGTGTCAATTTTTGGTTTTTTTTTTAAAATTTTTTGAATTTTTTTTGAATTTTTTTTGAATTTTTTTTTGAATTTTTTTTTGAATTTTTTACACTTGTCACTTCACAGTTGTACCACGTGTCAAAATGACTCAATTTGGTCGCTATATTTGTTTTTAGTTTCAATTTAGTCCAAACTTTTGTAAAAATGAAGCAATATTGTTCCTCCTTAAATTGACACTCAATTTAATTTTTTGTATACAACTTATGATGATATTCTTAATAAAATTGACATTTTTATTAAATATTTGTAGAAATATTTTTAAACAATTTTTTTTTTAGTTTTATTATTAAACAAAGTTAAACCCCAAACTTAATTTCAAAAATTAACAATTTTGTCATCATATATAATGGCATCAAGTATATCATATTATACAAACTTAATGAAGATTAAAAATCAAATAACTTGTTACACATAAGTTTAGGAAATAAATTTCAAGTTCAAAACAAAACCAAAGTCTAATGTTTTGTATAGAATTTAAAATTAATTTAAAATATTTATAGAAATATTTAATAAAAACGTTAATTTTAGTAAGGATATCACCATAAGATTTATAAAAATGTAAATTAAGTGTCAATTTAAGGAGGGACAATATTATTTCATTTTTAAAAAAAAATAGAACTAAATTGAAACTAAAAACAAATATAGGAACCAAATTGAGTTTTGACACATGACACAACAGTGAAGTGACACGTGTAAAAAAATCAAAAAATTCAAAAAACATTCAAAAAAAATTCAAAAAAACTAGAAATTGACACGTGGCGTTGAATTCAACACCGTTTGGTAAAACTAACGATAAGGACTAACTTGAATCATTTTTAAGAAAATGAGGACCAAATTGAGACAACAAAAAATTTGAGAACCAAAGTGATATTACTTAACAAATAGAGGGACCAAAAGAGTAATTTAACCTTATTTTAACTAAAAGTCTCTGGGATGATTTCTTCTCTTGTGTTTGGTTATTTAGAATTTTTTAAATTTCAAGACATTCAAATACATTAAATTTGAATTGATTTTATTTCAACTTTTTTTTATATTTTTCAATGTATCGTTTACATAAGACAATTCTTAGTGAATTTTATTTTTCTTGTTTAGATAAAGTATTTCAATTATCACCAAAACCAAAAATTATTTACATATTAAATAAATATTAAAATTAAAAAAAAATATCAATATTGATTATATTTTATAGTCGAACAAATAAAGTGTTGTTATTTGATGGAAGAGAAAGAATAATTTAAACATGAACCAAAATTTATCATACTATGGTGTAATTGTTATTATTGGAAGTTTCACATTAATTAAAGAAAATTCTAATTTATAGTATATAAGTGTGTGCAATTTATTAGTCAATTTTGTGTGTTAGATTTAAAATATAATTCTTAACATGATATCAAAATCATGAGTTAAAGTATATCTTAACGAAATTTGTTTTTAGTTGGGTATGTTGTCCCACGTGCTAACGAATCGCTCATTAATCTATAGTCTCACAGTCAATATATATATATATATATATATATATATATATATATATATATATATATATATATATATATATATAGAGAGAGAGAGAGAGAGAGAGAGAGAGATGGCAAAAATATTCGTATCCGTGAGTATTTACAAATTAAATTCGTAACAGATAGTTGGTACCGGCGGGTAGCTGGTATTTTAATACCTGTATATAAATGGGTCGGGTGTAGGTATCATACTATCCGTACCCGTGGGTACCCATTCCCCGTAAAAAAATTAAAATTAAAATTATGTTTTATTAAGTTAAATTTAATTAAAATTAAATTTAATTTAATTAAAATTTAATTTAATTTATATTTAATTTTACATTTTTTTGTAATTTTATTTAAATTTAATTGCAAATATTTATAAAATATATTTTTTAAATGTTTGTAGGTATCTATGGGTATTTGCAGGTTTTAAAATACCTGCGAGTATTTTTTAACGGGTACCCATGCGGGTAGCGAGGCGGGTAGCGGACAGATTTTTTTTTTGTTGCAGGTCGGGTTACATGTAGACACTATTTGTGCCCGACCCAACTCGTTGTCATCCTTATATATATGTTTCAATGTGAGGGGGTGAGTACGACGGTCCACATGAATTAGAGATGGTCAATTTAAAATATATAATTAGATGCAAACATTACTTTATATGTCAGTTTTATAAGGTCGATCGAGATAGACTTAAAATCAACTTCATACCAATTTCTTTTCTCAACTTTAACTATTATATATTTTGACTTCATTTATTTTATCAATCTCATCCTCTTTGTGTTTATATAGATGTTTCATATAAACACACGGTAAATGTAGTATAATTTATTCCTACACGCAATGGCACACCTAAGTGTACATGAGGGTGGCCAAGCGCACTCCTGAATTTTTTAAATTATTACGAAATATCTGGAAAAAAAATTATTTTGCCCCTCCTAATTCTTTATTTGAACTTTTAAAAGCTATTAGATTGAATCTTAAATAATTTCTAATTATCCTCACTTACTTAAAATTTTAGATCTGCGAGTGGCTACATTATCCAACCATGTAAAGACGTTTTTCTTATAATAAAAAACACTTTAAAACCTTATAACAAAGTGAGTGTTTTTATTTTTTTAAATTGTGTTAAAATTGTTATTGCCATATAATGGACTATAATGTAACAATGACACTTTAAAATTAGATATCTATAACTTTCATATAAATGAATAACATTACTACTATAACATGAAAGTTAGTTAAATTGTAATATAAAATAGAGCGGTGAAAATAAAAAGGCTTAAATACCTTTTTTGTCCTCATTTTTGTAGTGTTTGTTGCGGATGATTCTCATTTTGACATAATGTTTAAAATGGTCTTTATTTTTATCGAATGTTTAAAATGGTCCTCATTTTCGTAATTCGTGTTTTATTTGGTCTTTTTCTGTAACGCCGTTTAAATCATTAACGGAACATTGTACATGTGACACAGTTTGTATTAGGGTGTGTTACGTGTACTGTACATATGGCTAATTAACGTTAATTTTTCAATTTAGGAGAAATTTTACAATTAGAGAAATTTCTTCATCTTCGTCTTTCTTGAGCTCGGATTTGCAGAGGAAGCAATTAATACTTGTCATTTCATCATTGGATTGCAGTTGCAGCTTAGGATGAAATTACAGATTAGGAGGAGGCCATGATAGCAGCTACAAACGTCTTAGTTATTTTTTGGAATTTCTGATGTAGAATTCATTATTGATGTACTGCATTTTGACTTTCCTTAAACTTCGTT
>Ga0214544_1010211_pt1 | contig 13997 bp, 6 predicted proteins | sample CNSS3metaG_FD_160074 | JGI IMG/M metagenome (GOLD analysis project Ga0214544, IMG submission 160074) | Root nodule microbial communities from cowpea collected in UCLA plant growth center, Los Angeles, California, USA - CNSS3 | ecosystem: Host-associated > Plants > Roots > Nodule | place: USA...
AAATGTTAGACATAAATTTTTTTTAATTGACATACATCATTTTAACATAATTACATAAATGTTGTGATAAAATAAAAAATATATTGGAGATGCGAAATGAGTTTCATGACAAACCAAATATTTAGAAAAAATAAAAAATAAAAATCATCCTCATTTAAATTATTAAAATATTTACAATTAATTAAGTAACCCTATATATATATATATATAGGGTTACTTAATTAATTGTAAATATTTTAATAATTTAAATGAGGATGAGGATATGGCGGGGACGGGTATTATGGCGGGGATATATTCATCCCATCCCCATTCCCATACCCAATTGAAAAAATCGGGAATTCCCCATACCCATACCCATACCCAGTCAATATGGGGATTCCCCGTCAAAACGGGGACGAGTTCGGACAATACCCACGGGGACGAATTTGTTTGCCATCTCTACTCGTAGTACCAATGAGAGATTGCACCTATTATGCGAGTTAACAATTAAAATGCTAACAACAAAACACGATAATGTCTCAAAGTTGTTTGATAGATTATCTAATTAGTTTAAATATTGACTAATATAAACGCAAACTTAATAGAGATACTATTAGTTGCAAGAGTACACTTTAAATACTCAAGATATATATACTCACTTCGAGTATTTATTATCATTAAAACTATTGGGTAGTTATAATTACTTGTGTGCATATCTAAGACCCCATAAGATGACAATATATATTGTGAGTGTCAAGTTGGAATTAAGTTGAGAAAAGATGCTAAGAGGTAGAGCCTTTGTCAAGATGTCAACTAATTGATGATTTGTCTTGACGGGAAGAAGCTTTATTAAATCTTGTTGTATCTTTCCCCTTATAGTATGACAATAAACTTCTATATATTTAGTTCGTCCATGAAACCCATGTTGTTGGCAATCTTTATGGTTGATGCATTGTCACAGTAGATGATAGCAGATTGTGTCATGGGAAGGTGATAATGTTAATTTTTACCATTATCCAAGTTATATTTCATTAGCAAAATCATCTCTTCCAAAGCTTTTAACCTACTTAATTCTCAATTTTATTTTACCTTTGTAAATAAATACATTTTGGGTTACATTGATCTAAATATACCACTAATCCCCATTTTTGTATCCTTTTTGTAGATTGGAAGCTTTGCTCCAAAAGTCCAGACAAACGAGTGATCCGGAATAGCAAGGAGAAGAGCAAAAATATCAACAGGAAGCGCCCGGCAACACAAAGCCAGCGCCAAGCGCTACAGGCCGCCAGCGCCAGGCGCCAGACAAGCACCAGCCAGGCGCCACTGCTGGTCACCGCCTGGCGGCACTTGGACATCGCTGGGCGGTAGCGGAAAGTATTGCCCACTGTTTTTTGGTTAGCGCCTGGCGGTGAGACCCTTCTGCCAGGCGCCAGTGTTCGCTGATGTGGCAAGTTGGCTCTTTTTCTTCTGTTTTCGCGAGGGGAAACGAATCTTTGGCATTTTGGAGGCACGAAGAACACATTTGGAGAGCTTGGAGGAGTGCTAGGGCTTGTGGGAACATCTCCATCTTCCTCTTTGTATCTCTTTCTCTTCCATCTCTTTCATTTGCAAGCTTGAGCTCTCCATGACAATGGAGAGCTAAACCCATTTTTGTTGGGGTTAGATGTAGCCACGAAACTCTTGTGTAAATGCAAATGTTTTGATTATATATATGACTCTTTCATTAATTGCTAGTCTTCTTGTTTCTTCACTTAATGCTTGCATTGATTTAGCCATTCATTGCATGATTTTTGGTTCATTGGGTGTGGAAATATCTTTTGAAACCTAGATTTGGAATAAGAAAACTCAATGGAGCTTGTACCTAGGAATGGGGCTTGACCCATTGGTTGTCTTAAACCTTAGTGCATAAAGCAAATTTGCTTATTAAGAGTTCAAGGAATTGACTTTTAATAAGGAAATTTAGGCTCAATCCATTAAGGAGTTAGGATTTGAGTAAAATTGTGGGTTGACATTAGCATATTAATGAAGAGGGTGTTAAATTGTAGTTGCATGAGAGCATAGTTGGTGAATTCTAACCCCGGCAATATCAAGTCATATCATTTCTAATCTTTTTCATTCACTAAGTGCCTTTAACTTCCAAAGTTCAATTTTAATTATTTATGCAAAATTTAATTTCATACATTGAAACTCAAAATATGGATTTATTCATTAGTTTAAATTAGTCACTAATTACACAATTATTTAGTATACACGAGTCTCTTGGGAAACGATATCCCGGTCTTACCGGTTACTACTTGCGCGACTTGGTACACTTGCCAAAGTCTTAACAGAAGGTTGAGGTCATGCATGAGGTGAGATAACCATTGTATCTCACAAGTAGTATGGGCCAAAGCTCGATATTTTGCCACAAATGAACTTCTGGAAATGGTGGTCTGTTTCTTCGACTTCCAAGTGATGATGGTGTTGCCAAGATAAACCAGATATCCAGTGACAGATTTGTGCTTGTTAGTGTACCCTGCCCAATCAGAGTCACTATATGCTATGAAATGAATGCCGCTTTTTTCATCGAGGAGAATGCCTAGTCCAACTGTTCCCTTCAAATAACGAAGTATTCTAAAAGTAGTTTGGTGACAATTTTTAGTTGGTGCAAAGACATATTGGCTAAGATGGTTGAATACATAAGTGATATTATGCCTTGTGTTTGTCAGATAAATGAGCCTCCCAATAAGTCTGCGATATGAAATAGGGTCTGAAAGTGGTTCACCATCTACATGAAACTTAGTGGAAAAATTCATAGGGGTGCTCATCTACAAGTATATTCTCGCTTAATAACCTCCAAATCAATGGATCTCTAACTTTAAGTTTGCCCAACAAGTATAGTCTCGATCAACAAGTCTGCATAATTCTCCAAAACATAATTTTATATAATTATGCAAACTTAGCCTAGTTTAAATAGTCTACTAGCCATCACAAATGCCAAAAATATTCCAAATTTGAATTTCACCAGTATCAAATCATCTCATCTCAATTACAACACCAAGCAACCAAAATTTCTAAGTAAAATTAAACCTAAACCCCAAATTTAACACATCATATATCATTCCACAACTCAAATACACAAGCAAATCACAATACAATCATACAATTTACTAATTTAGTATTTCTACAACTCGAAAGTAGTGAAATTAACTTCCCTTATCTGTGAGATAATTCAATCACCTCAAAGAGTTCCAAACCCCCTTTAAGATAATAGGATGCACAAACTAAACCTTGGAACAACACAAACATGATTAGGGCACACCGTTAAAACCATTGATCAAGAAAGACTTACAAAGGTGATTCAAAGCCTACTTGTAAACTAGAACAATTCACATGCACAAGGAAGAACAATTTATCAAGAGAAAAAGGGCAGAAAGTCAACTTACTCAATTGAAGAAATTGATCGGACAGAAGTGGGCACTCGCCACAAGGATGACCCTAATAATAATCTTCAAACAAATAAACGTAGGATGAGAAATTCTAGAGAGAAGTGAGAGAGCTCAAGAAAAGGATTTTTAGAGAGATGTTGTGTTTGTAAATAATGAAACTCGTTTATAAAACTTATATTTATACTTTAACTTTTTAATATTAAAATAATCGAATATCACTATTTTAAACACACTATTAATCCTAAACTTATATTAAAGTACCTATACATTTTTTTCTTAAGTAAATATTTAACAACATGAACCTTATCAATTTATACAATTCATTTTAGTGCACATTCACTACAAAAAATATTAGATTTACCAACGGTCATTATCCATTGGTAACCGAAAAAATCCGTCGGTAATAGTATTTTTCCGACGGATTACAAAATTTTGTCGATAATATTTGATACCCACAAATAAATCCGTCAATATATATCCTTCAGTAATTATTAAAAAAATATCAATAATTATTTATTTTTTACTTCCAATTTGGATTTAAATTTTTAATATTTCATTAACTATTTTTATTGTTTTGAATGCTTTAAATATTTTCCAATTCTCATTTTTATCACAGAATTTACATTTAACTACATAAAAAATAAGATAAAAATAATAAAGGAAAAAAATTAAGAAACACATAATCATAAAATTCATTCACTTATACAAAATTACAAAATAATTTAGCGTTCATTATATTTACACACAACAATTCCTATATCCCCGAAAAATTAAAAATAAAATACAAAATTCCTCTACTACCACTCAACACTATTCATCTAGTAAGACTGTGTCACACAACCATTCACCTGCAAAGAAAATAGATTATCCTACAACGCCAACCATCAAATAATCATCTTCATCATTCACAAACTCCAAAAGTAGGCTCGTCTTTCTCACATTTAGCCTCTCAAACACCATCCATTGAACCAATTTTATCCAAAAACAATTTTACCAAAAAAGAAAACGTCCATCATAGCTAGAAAAAAATTATAACCTCTTAAGTTTACAAAAGTTTCTGAAAAATAGAGGTAATATTTGAAGAGGTAACAATTTTATTATATTGAAATCAACAAATATATTTGATCAATTAAAATTGATATAAAATATACTTTTCAAATTGATTAATACTAATATTGTAGAAAGTTTTAAATCAACCATTTAAATTTTACTATATATATATATATATATTTTATAAACACATCTTCCTACAATTATTGTTCACTTTTATTTTGTTGAAATTTAATTTTGGACTAACCACCCGAAGTCTAACCCCTAAACACACATCTAGTAAAGTAAATCTAAGAAATTGGGATCTTATTTCAAAACATTCATTCCTTTCATCCCACTTAGAACATAATTTACTATGAAGGTTCATAGATATCTTTATAGACTTCTTCAATAGTGTAAATCAATCAAAACACGTTCCTTGAATAAATAACTTCTCCTCTGTAGTTAACTGCTTATTAATAGAGCCAACATATTTTGTTTCATGAGAATGCCTCAAATATATCTATAAAAGCCAATGAACAACTTCAGTAATGACACTTATACAATTCTCAAACACAAATCAAATGTATGATAACGGGCATGCATACCTTACTATCAATAGAGCAATTACCATCTTCGATGTCTTTACTCATTATAGATAACCTAAAACACTAACCAATTAACACAAAACAGAAACTAAGTACACCCCAAAAAAAGGAAAATACTTTTAGCAAAGTAGAAGCCAAAAATTAGAAGCCAAAACAAAATACCAATCCACACATGGTATACAAACACATGACCTAAAGCAATAGTATAGAACAACATGGCTTATATGACACAACAAAAATGAATCTACAAAACAAATCAAACCAGGGGTTGCAGCAACTGCTAAAACAGTGACAAACTATTAAATACCAAACACAAACTACTTATGTGGCAAACGCATTGCAACTTTTTTCATAAATAGAATAACTGACTTTACAAAATTCATTCAAACATCAACAAAACAAATCGAATCAGGGGCTGCAGCAACTGCTAAAACAGTGACAAACTATTACATACCAAACACAAACTATTTATGTGGCAAGCACAATGTAACTTTTTGCATAAATAGAATAATTGACTTTACAAATACATTCAAACATCAACAATTATCCATAAAGTCTGTATACCTTTCTTCATCAAAAATCCACTAACAATGCTAATAACTAAAGCTTCCATAACTACTCATAAAACCCTACCAACATGATCCCCATCCACAAACCACAACACAACAACCAATTCCAAAGTCACTCAATAAACCAAACCCCACACGCAACGACTTTATCCCGTCCACCAAATCAGAACATTAACCCTAATTTGCGGAGGAAGCCCAACTCGAAGAATAAGAAGTGGGTAATTTGTCCTAAACGCGGAACAAACTGAAAAAAGAACAGAAAGAGAAGATGTACACTTGATTTAATTTCTAAACTAGGACCTTGCGGGATAGAATGCGAAACTCAAGGTTGAAGGTTTGGAAGACAATGTTGTTGTTCTTGCCACAGAAAATGCAGTACAATAGTGAAACAGAGAATTGACGCCCTTGCGAAAGAGAACGAAGAACAAGAATGGAAGACATTTATGGAACAAAGAAGAAAAGTAGAAAAAAAGGGAATTATGTTGAAGAGCAGAGGAAGAGTGAAAAGCATGGGTGAAATTACTTCCACACCCTTATGCTCTCTTTATTCATAAATAAAAAACATTTTTTATCTGTGCAACACGTGGACTTTGTTAACTTTGTTCAAAGATTATTTGTCAAAGAATATTTTCCTTTCATTTAAGAGTCAATGTAAATGTGGAGGAGTCTAAAGTTTTTCAAGGTTCATCACTTTTAATTGGGCCAACATTTTAATTGGGCCAAATTAAGAATTTTAATAAACTTTTTTACCAATTATGAATTAGATATTTTATAATATAATTTAAAGCTAATTATGATACCATAAAAGTAAGATCTGTTAGAAACGTAAATAAAAAATCTATCTGTAATTAAATTAATTTTCTCAATTAATCAATTAATTAATTACAAATAATTAAAAAATAATAAAATATTAATAATTAACAATAATTAAAGATTTAGAAAGAAAGAATATTTGAACTAAATAATTTTCTATAACTAAAATTATTTTAAAATTATTTTGATGAATAAATTTTAACTTAATTGTAATAATGATAAAAATCGTATTCTGTAACAAAAATTAGAATAAATGTTTTTCAATAATTATAATTAATTTTAACGATAAATTTAAATTAATTAATATAAAAGTTAAAAGTATAAAAAATATAAATAATTAATAAAGATAAAAAAATTTAGATTATAAAACGAATGAATATTTCGAATAAAGATTTTTTTTATGATTAAAATTATTATTATTATAAAACTTAAATGAATTAATTAATTAACCAAAGATTATAAAAATAATAAAATATTATATTTGTTAAATTATCGACGGAATTAGCAAGAGATTTTAAAATATGTGTTTATTGACGGATTTTATTGATGAAAATTTTTGTTGATAATAAAAAAGTGTTACCGACGAATATATCTATAGATAATTAAAATTTTTATATCTGTCGATAAATTTTATCGATAAATTAATTTTACTAACAGAATTATTTTCGTCGGTAGAATTCCATCGATAAGTAGGCAAAAGTGAAATACTAAGAAGATCTTAAGTTTGTTGTGTATCATCACTTTAGGGTCTACTAAGGAGACAAATTTAAGTTGTTACCTTACGGTGTTTAGTTCATTAGCTTGCAAATGTTCACTTAAGAATCCATTAATATTTGCATAAGTGACTTAGAAATTTTAACTTTGGTGGACATCATCACTTATCACTTAAGTAATTACAAAAATCTCGCCTAAACATATATTTTACAATGTGAAGCTAATCAATCTATACACATTTACTTAAAAATTCATCTTTCGCTTAAGCACATATTCACAAATTGAAAAACTTAGAAATTTCAAGTTTGCTATACTCTTGCTTAAAACATCTTTCGTGTGCCTAAGCAAGAGTGTTTAAAAGCGATATATATGAAACTTAGAGTGTCATATATTTTGCTTTGGTGCATCAAAAGAATCGAAGACACTACATTTTGACTTCTTTGAACTTACATACTTAAGAGTGAACTCATTTCTATAATGATTTTATTATAACCCTCATAATTATTATCATAAAGATTATAATTAATTTCATTTTATATATTTTGTGACAAATTTTGTTATGAAAAGTTTAACCTATGTCTAGACATAGATAATCGAAGACAGAAGTATTGAAGAGAAAACTTGAAAAACAATAAATAATAAAATAATAAATTGTGAAAAAAAAAGTGTCAGACTTTCTCTTCTAAGATGAAGAGATTTGCTAGGAGGTAAACATTAATAACATATAAATAATAATAATAATAAAATTAAAAATAGTAATAAAAATAAAATTATAATTCTTAAATAATAATAATAATAATAATAATAAAATTATATTTTATCATTTAATTCAATTAATTTATAATAATGTTTTTAAATTTATTATGTGAATTAAATTAATCAAATTATTCACAAACTTAACTTTCATAAATTTTATTTTTATTTTTCTTCATTTTTATCGTCTTTCATTAATCCAAACAATCTCACTCTCACCCTTATTTCTTTTCAAATCCACTCTTTTCCACTCCCTCAAATCTATCATTTAATCTACACATACCTTAATGATATATTGTTGATGTCATAAATATTGATCACTAATTTTCTTTTTCTTTTTGTATTAAAAGTTTTAAGGATCACTAATTTTATTATACTTATCACAAAATTTGTCACTGTAATAATTTTTTTTCTAACATAGAATATTAGATTTTAAGATAGAACAATACACAAGAGTAATAAGAAAATAAAATATAAATCAAGATTGAACCACCAATTTAGTCGTCAGTTATTTAATTCATAAGACAAATACTTTGCATGCCAACCTTTTATAAAAGAAAATTATAAATTAAAAACTAGATTAACTATTTTTTTTGAATAAAAATTAATCATTTTTTATGATTAGGCACTGAAATTTAAAATGATTACTTTTAATTATTAATCTAATGTGACTAAGTTTATAGTTAAATTTATTGATTGTTCATGTAGAATTTTACTCATTATATTTGGGTCGTAGAGTTTGGATCTATTTCTTCATGCACCTCCATCGTTGCCTCCCGCATCCAATCTTCCCATTTTACCCTTTAGAAATATTTTATTAAAAATCCTAATTTTTCATTGTTTCTTCTTGCACCTCCCTCCCTCCATTCCCCTCTCTTTGATTTGTTGGTACTGCTTCTTCTTTTACCAACTAAGCATTGTTTGAATAGGGGAATCATTTTCTACCATCCAGTGGTTTACGTGGGGAGGATGGTGGGTGTGGTATGTGAAATCATTTTCTACCATCTGGTGGTTTTTGCGAGAGATGGTCTCAATAACTATGGCAGTGTTTTTGCTGTGCAAGCTGTCTTTGGTGTGGTTGAGGGAGGCTTCGATGAGCATGTTAACGACATCGGAATAGGGGAATCTGGCGATCCATTGTGAGTAAGGAAGATAAAATTCTAGACTACTCATTCCGGTACACACTTGATTTCCGGATTAGTTGGAAGTCTGATATTAATTATAGATAAAACAATTTTATAATATATCTAGAGTGTAAATTTTATCTTATAAGTCGATTTTGTAATATGCCTTAAGCTTAAAATTCACCTCTTAACCTGATATCAAAGGCATTGTTGGACATAGGACATATAGTTCTAGCCGCTACTAGACCATTGTATTTCTGATTGTACAATCTAATATACACACATTATATAATTTTTGGATTGATCGATCCAAAGTGTAGTACTGAATTTAGAAGTACATTCTAGGTGGAGGTAGGGATGACAACAGGACGGGACGAATTTCGCTATCTCATATTTATCTCCGTAGAAAAAATTCATCCTCATACCCAAATCCAACATGTATCAAACTTTTGTTTCATCTTCATCCCCACCGAGTAACGGATATAATCTCGTACTCATACCCGTTTTCTTATTACTTTAATATTAATTTTAATTAATTTTTATAAAATAATAAAAAATTACGGTAAATTAAATATAATATTTTCAAATATCCAATATTAAGAGGATGATTATTTCTTCAATATTAAATACTTTGAAATAAATTATAATTGTTTACATTTTAGATTACCAAATAAAATTTCATGAGAACCAAAACATTTATTAAATTTGCAAACATTAATGAAATATAGTTGATAAAATTTAAAAATATTTTAAAAAAAATATAAAAGGAAAACAAATATTCAGATTAAAATGTATTTTAAATGTTTGTTTACTTCAATCTTTTAAATTCTAATGAATATCTTTTTTATACAGTAATAAAAGTTATAATACACCACTTGATCAAAATGACGTAAAGAACAAATAACAAATAATAAACATAATAATAAAATGTTTACATAGATCTTGTATCTTTTGAACTCCAATATATGTTAGATGGTGATAAAAAAAATTCATGATAATTACATAAAAATTTTATATTACAGTAAATAAAAGTTATTTATACAATTATAGTGAAAAAATTACAGTATGATTGACTAACAAATGTATATCTTATAAAGAATTTGAGAGACTATCGAAAGAAATCGCATAAAGAAAAATAAATGTATAATTAAGAGTACCATAAGATGAAAAATATTTTAGAGATTTAAGAAAACTTTTCAAATATTAACATATGTACTCAATGGTCGAGAAATAACAAAAATTATTTTAGCGAAACAAAAGATTTCTTCAAATGAAATAAAAATTAATAATAAGTAAAGATTTTATTTTATATTACCTACTAAATAATGAAAGGTTTATTTATGATATTAAATACTTAAATTGAGAGTATTAAACATTCTCATGGGAAAGGTAAATATACAATAAATAAGAATATTAAAAAATGATAGAAATATTCAAATGTAAGACATAATTTTTTTTTAATTGACATACATCATTTTAACACAATTATATCAAGGTTATGATTAGATATAAAAAATATATTGGAGATGCGAATGAATTTCATAACAAACCAAATAATTAGAAGAAATAAAAAATAGAAAGTATATATATATATATATATATATATATATATATATATATAGTTACTTAATCAATTGTGAATATTTTAATAATTTAAACGGGGACGGGTATTATGGTGTGGATATGTACATTCTCATACCCATCCTCATACCCAATTCAAAAAGTCGGGGATTTTCCATACTCATATCCATATCTAGTTAATTCTCATCAAAATGGGAACGAGTTCGGATAATACCTACAAGAACAGATTTATTTATCATCTCTAAGTGGAGGTAAACATGGAGGTGTGGCCTGGTCTTCTAAACGCGGTAGAGGTGCGGTGATGCAGACAGGGAGGTGCACAATGTTTGCTGGCCAGATCAATTGAAATGGGTGCAATGATGACTTAGATAAGAAAGGAGAAGATGTGGTGCAGGGGATTGGGTACAGCGGCGATGTCAATAGGAAAGGAGAAATGGAAGAAAAAATCTAATTAAGGTTTGAAATGCACGGAAGGTGAAAGTGAGATTTTAAAAGTTAGGGAGGTGCAGGAAGAAAAAGTGGGTCGAGGAAGAAATGGAATGAAAATAAATGACCAATCAAATCCAATCCAATTCTTTCTCCACCTCCAAAATTTCTTCTACACCTCTAACAAAATTTTAAATCTCAAAAATATACTTTGACCATTTAAGTAAAATCATGAACATCACATTTCCAAAATTATTTTCAGAAGTCAAAATGTATAACCGGAAGTCGACTTTCGAAATCCAAAATATATTATCAGAAGTCGACTTCCAAAAGTTAAAATATATTATTGAAAATTGATTTTTGAAAATCAAAATATATTACCGTAAGTCGACTTTCGGAAGTTAAAATATATTATTAAACTTCATTCATTTATTTATATATATATATATATATATATATATATATATATATATATATATATATATATATATATATATATATATATATATTCATAAGTCTAAAATTTTAATCAGATGTCGACTTCTGAAAATATCTTTTATTGGAAGTCGAAATTTAAAATTAATTTTGGAGGTATGATCTATGTCACTTCGCTCAAATAGTTAAATGGTATTTTTGGGATTTTAGAAATTTTTGAAGATGAGAGGAAATTCTGGAAGAAAGCCCTCAAATAAGCATACACAAAAATGCAAAACAATCAAAGTGGGAAATGTACACACTTGTACAATACTTGCCGGAGTATAAGGAATCTTCCACCACCACAAACACTTAGTGTGAAGGGTATAGGGTTCGGACAATGGAGTATAAGGAATCTTCCACCACCATAACACTTAGTGTGAAGGGTATAGGGTTCCGACAATGGAAAACCTTGGACATAGGGAGTAGTGTTGAACAATACAATATTACAATATAGTGTGTAGGGTATAACACGTGTCATAGATGGATAGAGTAAATACAATATATCATACTAACGTAGTGTGAATTTCCCACATATTTTCTTGTTTGTAATTAACCATAGAAGGAATTTAGTTTGGAAGATTATGTGAATATCTATTATCTGGTGCCAAAGAAATAGAGTGATATTTAGACAAAAGAAATTTGATGCATAAAGAAATATTCTTTGGAGCAACTAGGTACAAGAAGTAACATATCACATTAGTGTATGTCTTGAGTTTAGGGTTTAGGTACAATAACATGTCTTTATAGTCTATAAGTGGTCCATATATCTAGAATGGGTATCAAATTTGAAAAAAGATTAGGTTGATAAAATGCATTTTAGTAGAATGAGAAAAATAGTTATTTATTATTTTTATGTATATAAATATACATAATAGATCTTTGTATAAAGCTAAAACTCCTTAATGTCTCTTTTATAATATATATTTTTCTCTTTGATGACAAAAAAGGAAAAAGAAAAAACATGTAATGTCTTTACTGCCATGCTATGTTGGGTTACTTTGAATGTAGAAAAGTCTGCTATCCAGTTACCCCATTCTGCTACTCAGATCCCAAGGTTAGATTGTAGATGCAGTCAAACAATCTCTTGGTAGAATTGGTCTAGAAACAGGAACAAGCGTTCTATTACTGCCAAGTAGGTTTTCTTTTTAAGATGGAATTAATGAGTGCATAAGAAAAAAGATACAAATAATATATTAAGACTCATGAAAAGAAGAAACAAAAATATGAATTCGTAAAAGTTAAATTTTCGAATATCAATTTTTTTCCAGCTAAACTCATCAGGTGTCAAAGAAGGAGAACAAATTCCATGAAACAAATTTTTGTTTATGAATCACGTACGTGTGAAAGAAGGAGAAAAATCACGTTACTATTTTCTCTATCTAACCCTATGTCAGTAAGCTTCATTACCGCAGGTAGATAGCTACACTTAAGGAGAATTCACGCTGCTCGTTGTCATCTACTGCATATGGTAATGATATCAGTTGATGCAACTTATTGTGCAGCAGCAATGTGCATGCAAATGAAAGTGAAAACAAAAAAGGACATTCGAAGGACAATATAGTTAAATGCTCTGGCGAGATGGTACAGGAGACTGGTTCAGATAAAGTTTTTCTAGGAATTGCAACATTCATACTTTGTTGTTTCATGCATTCAATTCATTCAAATGTTGTGCAAACACCATTGGTTCAAAATACTGTATGATGCTGGATATGTGTTGCTTTCATCATGGGTCCCAATTATTTGTTCGAAGAATGCATGTCGCTTTAATTATCTTGTGTTGGGTGGATTCTGAACATGGATTCAGTGAAGAGTTCGATCCAAACTGATGCATCTATTCATTACCTGTATAGCATTAGTTTGGTGACGCATAATGGAAAAATACATTTTGTTCTATTCTAGACCTATCATCACGGAAATTATTATAACCTCATTTTGAACCGGCTTAAATATGTTTTTGTCCCTTAACTTTCAGTAAAATTTGAAATTAGTCTATTTCGAAACTTTGGATCAATTTAGTCCTTCATTTTTTGAAATGTGTGGATTTAGTCCTTTTAATCAAATTTTGTTAAGTTTATTTGACATTTCAAGTGCGTTTCATAATAGTATTTGACTTAGTAAAGATGTGTCTAATAGTATAAACAATCCAAATACAATCCTGAAATGCATACGAAACATCAAATAAACCTACCAAAATTTGATTAAAATGACTAAATCTATGTATTTCGAAAGATCAAGGACTAAATTGGTCCAAAGTTTCGAAATGGACTAATTCCAAAATTTATTGAAAGTTAAGGTACCAAAAACATATTTAACCCTTTTGAACTCGATTGATCTTTTTATTTTTTTAATTAGTAAAATCTAAAATAATTAAAAATATCTTTAACATATACCCTTAAGCTAGTATATATATATATATATATATATATATATATATATATATATATATATATATATATATATATATATATATATATATATATATATTTAGTTTTTTCT
>Ga0214544_1010214_pt1 | contig 13990 bp, 8 predicted proteins | sample CNSS3metaG_FD_160074 | JGI IMG/M metagenome (GOLD analysis project Ga0214544, IMG submission 160074) | Root nodule microbial communities from cowpea collected in UCLA plant growth center, Los Angeles, California, USA - CNSS3 | ecosystem: Host-associated > Plants > Roots > Nodule | place: USA...
TTCACGTAACTTCTTCTTCCATCTACATATATATAAGCATTTCCATGTGCCAAAATCATCATTGCTTTGCTTTCATTAATTAAGAGATAATGTTTATCTCTTTAGATTCTTTTTTTTTTCCTTCTTATCTTTTCTCATGATCTTATCTTCTTCTTCTTCTTTTATTTTTTCTTTTTTTTTATCTTCTCTCCTTATCTACTTATCTCTTTTGAAGATTTTTTTTTAATACACACACCTATTTAAGAATATTTTTATTAATATATTTTTATCTAATATTTTTTTAAAAAATATATATATATATATATATATATATATATATTTTATTAGTTTTGTTTTTTTTTCTTGTTGTTATTCTTAATAAGTAAAAACATGATAAAATATATTTTTTACTGTTTAAACTACATACAAAACATTGATAAAAATAGAATATTTTCTAAATTTTTTATTTAAAATAAATAATATAGTTTATTAAAAATAGGGATGTTACACTTATTATTATAAATATTCATTTATTATTATCTAATTCATTTAACACACTAAGAATTTCACAATTCATTTAATATCTAATTATTATAATCATAATAAAATATAATATAATATGTTTAAAGCCACACACAAATCGACACATAGAAACTTATATCAAATAATAGGAATTTGACTTGAGAATCTTCTGAAAAAAAAAAGGAAAGAAAGAGAAATTGGACCCAACATATTGATTTCCACATAGGTAAAAACAAATACGCTAAGGTTCTCTAAATTTTTTAATAAAAAACACAATCTAGGTCGATTCTCAGATAAAACATACTTAGTTGTATTTAATCTTTAATATTTTTATAGTTCAAATTAATTTGGGGATTTAGATTTTCAAAACATAAAATGCAAATTAGTAATGAAATCAATAAATCAAATGCATTAAAGTGAAGAAAATTAATATTCTAAAATTTAAAGTGCAGAAAATTAAATTTGAAAAATGAAAACAGATCAACCATAAAGTTAAGAGAAAAACAAATCAAACATCATATTTTTCTAAACAAACTTGGAGTTTAAATGATTGATGAAAAACACAATTTATTTTATTTGATCTTGATCCCGTAAAATGATCTTAAGAGAATTAGTTCTCCATTATTCAAGAACAACACAACAAAGTAGATGAATAAGCAAAAACTAAAATAAGGCACATTAAAGGCCTTATATAGGCTTTCAAATTTGAAAAGAATGTGGGCTTGGACTTTAATCAAGTCCTTAATCCAAATTACCAACATTTAACCTAAAACAAGCCGAAGTTAATCTCCAGTGTCTCTTTTACAAATTTTCACAAATCTGCCTCTACTTTTGAAAATCATAGAAAATATTAGAGAAGTCCAAATCTAGAAAATTATATATCCATTTTAAAGTCCTAGAAATTTAATGTCCAGTGCAACTATAATCAACCAAAAATAATAATATCTTTGGTCGATTGCAAAATTTATTATAATTATTGAGATTTCTACTCTTTTTATAGAGTTTTAAAAAAGCAATTCGAAAAGATATATTGACATATATACATGACTATATTCGTTGATGATTGATTATTCGAAAAGAATTTTGCAAAATATTTCAGCTTCTCTTTTAAATAATTAATTATTACACCATTTAATTGATTAAACACGCTTTGCATTAATTATAAAAATTGATAAAAATAATTATTAAAAAAGTCCAATCAATTATAACATAAAAACATACGAGAAAAGCACCATCGGTTATTTCCCTTCGTAATTAATTATATTGTTCATAGAACCTCTAAAGAACAATTTAATTGATTGTGTAATCCATCAAAATGCCAAGTTTCATTTTTTACTGTTTTAAAGTTTTCACAAAATGTTTAATTCATTGTAATTCAATTATAAAGGTTATGTGTTGTATTCAAAGTTTCAATAAGTACCTCATGGGAAAGACTCAAACTAAAAACACAAAAAAAAGTTATAAATTAAGCTTGAATCTTCATTAACATCTTCTATGTGTTGGATATGTTTGTCTTTGATCATTGTGCCCTGACCATGAAGCATAACACCATCGGTTGGGACCAAAACCTTTTATAATTTTAGATTTGTAGAGTACACACATAGGATTCAAGAACATGTTGAGAAAGCTATAAGGTGAATGAAAACACTATATGGACATTAAAAGAGAAATTGAAAAATGAACTTAAAAATATGGAATAAAGAGATTTTCGGAGACAAATAGAAGCAAAGACAAGATCATATTAAGCATAAGTTAGTTAGATAAAAGAGACGAGGATAATGACCTGGACTAGGTGGGTAGGGAGGAGAGAAGCCCATTATGCTGATTTAAAATAGATAAATTTTAAACAGGAAGCTTTAGAAAAACAAAAGGCTAGAGCTAAATGGTTAGAGGCAGGAGACATGAATACAAAATGTTTCCATATGTTAATCAAATGGAGGAGAATTAAGAATATGATCAAGGGAGTGCATATTGACAATGAATGGTGTGAGGATCCCATTAAGGTTAAAAAGGAAATTATATGTCAATTCAAAAAACAAGTTTATGGATCATAAAAATGAGAACATCAGGATGGATAATATAGAGTTCCCCATGATTGCCAGGGAGGATAATGATATGTTGATCAACAAAATCACAAAAGAGGAAATTAAGACAGTTGTATGGGTTTATGATAGTAGTAAAATCCCAGACCCATATAGCTTTAATTTTAATTTCATAAAGTAGTTTTGGGGTCTATTAAGGAGGACATAGTGAGGGCAGTAACATGTTTTCACAGTGGTGGGAATTGGCCTAAAGGTATTAATGCATATTTTATCAGTCTTATACCTAAGGTCCATAATCCTCAAAGTTTGGATGAATATAGGCCTATTTTGTTGGTAGGGAGTGTATACAGAATTAACTCTAAAATTCTTGCAAAGAGGCTGAAAAAAAAAATTACATGAAGTTATAGACATTAAGCAATCAACTTTTATAAAGAATGAAGGATTACTAGATAGGGTGATGGTATCAAGTGAAGTTGCAGATGAAGTAAGGAGGAAACAAGAGAAATGTATCATAGTAAAGGTCGATTTGGAGAAAGCTTATGACTTAGTGAATTGGAAATTCCTCTTCTATATAATGGAAAAACTAGGATTTTGCTCAAAGTGGATTAGGGGATGTTTACAATCATCAACGATTTCTGTCCTAGTAAATGGTAGTTGTAATATCTTGGTTGGATATTACTAATTTAAATGGAAATAAAAGTATAAAGAATAAATACTCATCAATTAATATTTCTCTTTCCCAAAAATGCGGGAAAGTTAAAACTTTATTAACGTGCCATAATTCAAACTATAAGTTCAACTCAACGTTTACAAAATCCAATAACTGATTATAAATAACTATTTACAAGATAGTAAAAATAGTCTATAAGAGTTTCCCATGCTAGCCCATCTCCGGCTGTATGCATCACTAGCTCCACTTGAAATATCATATGCTCCCATGCAACAAGTTACATGATCATCGCCAATCACAAGCAGATAGGGTGAGCTAACAAAATAAACAAATAATAAAACAACATAATGTAAACACACCCCCATTAGAGAACCTCCATCCTCTAGATACTAGAAATCATGACCACCACTATGTACATCCATGTTCTACATGCTCTGATAATGACCTTAAGACAAACTTATTGCCACGAGCCACCACTCGTGATTCCACCTCTACAAGCCACCACTCGTAGACTACACGTGCAAAACTATCTTGTTACGAACCAACATCTGTAACGCCAAGTGGAGCTTCCCAATATGAACCATAATTTGTATTCTTAACACAAGATTTGCAACATCATCAGCCACTCCTGTGATTGCTAATCAAGCGAAGCCAATCGATATGAGCCACAACTCGCATGCTCACATTGGATTTCCAATATCACCAAGCCATAACCCGAGATCGCCACGTGTTTACCATCTATTATGAGCCACAACTCAAGGAATGTCCTCAACAAGTTCTCTACTCAAGGTATCATCCAAAGCGGTATAGCCCACACATAATTCTAATGGAATAGCCCACTATCCTCTACACTATCGCCTGATTTTGACTAAGCACTGCCTGGCGAAATTGCATTGTAGACTGCCTGACAGTAGCCACACACTGTCACGCGCCACGTGCCCTAGAGGTCTCTAACTTTGTAGGTATCGCCTGGCAGGACTATTCGCCAAATGCCACACATTCCAATGGTCACTGCCTACACCGTTGTCGCCTGGCGGAAACATCCTCACCACTAGGCGCTACACTAGTACTCGCACATTACCAAATACTCTTATGTATGACACACCACGACTCACATACCCCTTATCATCTTAAGTTCTTCCATTTCTATGCATATTCATACATCTACTCCCTTATTTAAATTCATGCTAGCATCCCACTTCAACTTATGAATAACACATGTTCACATCAAGCATAAATCATCATCACTCTGCTCACTTAAGCATCAAGTGCTAAACACCAATGGAAATCAAATTATCACTTCATCCCTCCTATGCATGCCTTCACTAATATGCCAATTATAAACACATGTCTAACCCCCAAAGAGCCACCCAATTTCATATACTCTTATACAATACCAACACCTCCTCCCACTAATAATCCCTGGAACTTAACTTCCATTGGTACCTACCCAGTTCTTTTACCTCTGAATCTTCCCACCAAAATCAGGTTTGATACCAATACACACCACCTTTCATATATTAAATAAAAACTACTACATGCTTTACCTATTATCTCATTATCTCTGCATAGAATCAAGTAACCAACAACAATATTCCAATCCTACAATATTCTCATTGCGAACCACACATTGCAGTTTTCACTATGATGACGCTTGGCAGGAAAGTGGGTATCGCCCGACAATGCATCCCATGCTGGGAATTTCTTAGAGTTTTTTAACACCTATTTGAACCCTAACACCCCAATCTCCCTTCCTTTCAGTAATTCCCACCCAATAACCTCTAGTCAGGTGTTTTACTGGCACATATAATCCATCATAATTCAATCTTATTGGGTTTCATCACATTTTATACCTCAATTACTCCTTGGACTCAAAATCCCCAAATTTTCCCAAACCCTAACACGCCTTCATGATCATACACATTTATTCATCCAATAGTTCAAAACACAGTACAAATCCACAATTCATAACATTCAACTCAACATTAAGGATCGTTTCCCCCCGATCAAAATCACTCTAGATTGCGTAACACTAAAAAATGAACCAAAATTGCATGAGTCGCCTAGCGGGCATTCATAACCGCCAGGCAGTTCCTGCCAAAACCCAAAAATTGGGTTATTTCATGGCATCAGGCGATTTCTGGCAAAAACCCAAAAATTTGGCACAATCACATGCGTTGCTTGGTAGGCCTTCAACATCGCCAGACGATTTCTGGATAAAATTCTAGAAATGTGAAGCGAATTCAGAAAGGAAGAACAATTACACATAAGCAGTTCATGCAATCAAGAATTTATTGTAAATATAATCAAACACGGTTTCAACTCCTCTAACTTGGATTCTTTTGCTCAATTTGCAAAATCCTAGAGCTCTTCTCGCACGGAAAATTTGCCTAACTTCAATATACCTCCTAGCCTCTTCTAAATTCTTCCTTTTTGGTGCTCTAACTTAGTCCTCACAACCATAGTTCAATCTCTGTGTCTACTCACTAAACCACTCCTCTATCATTCCTTTTTCAGCCTAATAAAACCCATTAAATAAAAAAAAATGATAATTAATTAATATACTGAGTGATGGCCATTCAAGTGCCATTATCAAGTGGTTTCCTAGCCCTTCCAGCTCCTTATGATGGTTAGGGTTTTCTGAACCTTCCCATTCATGAAAAAAAGAGTTTGACCCATTAAATAAAAAGGAAAATTAATTAATACATTGAGTGATTGTCATTCAAGTTCCATTATCATGTGGTTTCCAAGCCCTTCCAGCTCCTTATGATGGCTATGGTTTTCTGAACCTTCCCATTCATGACAAAAAGAACTTATTTATCGTAAGTCAAGGTTCAAACACACAACCACAAATTACCAAGCCATGTACAACCAACCAACCAATTCATGTTTTGTGAAAATTCATACACATCTATGATTTTATTATCACGCCTCATGGTCAAACATATCATAAAAATAATAAAACAATTAAATGAACACACTAATGGCATACACAAGACTTGAATCCAAGTCCTCTTAACACAACCAAGTACTCCCAATCACGTAAGCTAGTACTATTCCTTGTTATAACTCCCCGTATTAAATATTATAAAGATCTCATTACCTACATTTATATTAAATAAATATTTATTTATTTATCTAATTTTTTGGATCTTACAATAGTCCTACAAAGGAGTTCAAACCTGTGAAAGGGCTTAGACAAGAGAATTCACTAGCCCTCTTCCTATTTCTTATTGTGGTAGAAGGGTTAGCAAGAGTAGCGAGACAAGCTAAAAATAAAAGTTTATTCGAAGGGATTAAAGTGGGAAGGAGAGAGCTAAGTATTACTATGTTGCAATTTGTTGATGATACATAGTTACTCAACTTTATTGAAATGCGGCACTATGAATGTACTATTCTTTTATCTAGGTATACTTGTTAGCGAAAATCAAAGACGAAAGGAATTTTGGCAAGGCATGTAAAAAATTAGAAAGAGATTATATAGATGGAAAGGCAAACACATCTCATTCGTAGGAAGAGTGACTTTAATTAAATCAGTGTTATCTGTGTTAGGAATCCAAGTATGAGTCTAAGTCCCACATTGACCAGAAATGAGAAAGTAGAGCACTATATAAGAATAAAGACCCATAAACCCATTGCCTTAAGGTTTTGAGTTGAGAGTGGTGTTAGTGTCTTATGTGGTTAGGCTCAGATCTCATTGGTGTTACCTAACAAGTGGTATCAGAGCCGATGGTTAATACCGGCTCAGACGAGTACAGTATGGTCCTAGTATCGAAAGTCTTCCTGGCAAAGGTCCCAGTTAAGGGTTTCAGGTAAAGCGTGTCCCGTTAAGAATAACGGCGGTACAGAAAAGGGCAGAAAAGGAGTACTCGTGGTTGGGCAGCTTCCGCTGGAGGGGGAGTGTACCAATGTGGTTGAAGGGACTCACCCTTGAGGGGGAGATTGTTAGGAATCCAAGTGTGAGTCTAAGTCCCACATTGACCAGAAATGAGAAAGTAGAGCACTATATAAGAATAAAGACCCATAAACCCATTGCCTTAAGGTTTTGGGTTGAGAGTGGTGTCAGTGTCTTATGTGGTTAGGCTCAGATCTCATTGGTGTTGTTCTCCCCAGTGAAACCCTCTCTGTAAAACCTAACAATCTGCCATGCCTCTATTCTTCATATCACTTTTCAAAATGCCAACTATAAGGAAAGAAATAGTTAAAATACAAATGGACATTATATGGGGATGGGGCCATGAGGGTAGAAAGATTGCATGGGTAAAATGGGAAACCATATGTAAACCCAAGGAAAAGGGAGGATGAGGAATAAAAAGCTTGAGAAGATTCAATAATGCCCTTCTAGGCAAGTGGAAATGGAGACTAGGAAAGGAGGAACAAGGTCTATGGAGTGATATCTTATTTTCAAAATATGGGTCATGGAAAGCCTTAAATGATAAAAAAATTACCATTTAGACTCGTGCTGGTGGAGGGAACTTAGGGAAGTATGTGGAAATGGAGAGTGGTAAGATTGGTTTGATAATAATATTACTTGGAATAATGGAGATGGAAGAAATTTTTTTTTTTTGGATGATACATGGATAAGATATTTACCTTTTAGGGATAAATATCCTACAATTTTGCCAAACTCAAACCAAAAGAAAGCAAGACTAATTGAGGTTGGAAACTAGTATGAAAATCATTGGAAATGGAACATAATATGGAGAAGATAGTGTTTGAATGGGAAAAACAAGTGATAAAAGAAATGTTGCAACACATTCAAGGGTGCACATTACATAAGGAAAATGAAGATAAATGGGTTTGGAGAGGAGGCACCATACAAGAATATACTTCTAAATCTACATATAAGAATATGCAAAATGGGACTATAGGGGATGAAAAGACTTTGGAATATTATAGAGTGTTAAAGCTTTACCCACAACTCACCTTTTTTAATGGAGAGTACTACATAATAGGGTAGCAACATAAGATAATCTATTTAATAGAGGAATTCTACTGGATAGTAGAAGATTTGTCAGTTGTGAAACTTATGATGAAGCAATATGGCACTTGTTTTTCACCTGTAGGGTGGTTACCCAAATTTGGAAGTTATGTGATTCTTGGATTGGAGTACTGTCAATACATCATAATAGAGCAAAAGGACATTTCCCGAGGTTTGATATGCTAGAACTTAGTTCTAAAGGAAATTTTGTGTAGAGAACAATGTGGGTGGCTATATTATGGGGTATGTGGACCCATAAAAATAATTTTATCTTTAGGAACTCTAAAATAGACGGTGAGGAAGTGTTCACATTAGTACAAATTAAATCTTAGGAATGGATCATAAGTAAGTACCCAAAAGCACCATTTTCATATTCTGATTGGTGTTTAAGCTCGATCACTTGCCTCAAATCTATGTGCTCAACATTTTATTGTTACTGAAGAGAGAAATTGGGTAGTTCTCTTGGTACATGAGTCAATATAAGTCCAAAGGGAAAGGTGGGAGTAGTGAAAATGGTGTAGCATAAAATTGTGTGGAATGCTAAAAGTAGAGATGCCAAAAATGCACTTGCTCTTATTCTTATAAAGATAAAGTGTTGTGTAAGAATATGTTGAGAACTAACATGCAGGTGGAACTTATGAGAAAGGAGTAAAAGATAAGAAGATCAAGATTAAACATCAAGCCAAGCGGGGTTAGGAAACTTAAATGAAATGCTCACAAAGGCGCTTTGCAACAAAGTTTGGCTGCTCTAAAATGTCCAATAGATCTAAAAGTTGGAACAAATATGTAGAGAATATGAATGTTGAAGACTATTCCTTTTGGGTCATTACATGTACGAGCTCTTTAAATATAGATGTGGGATGGTTTACTATATTGTAATTGAGCATCTGCATGATGGTATTAAGATATAGTGCTCATGTTAATGTGTTCTGTTACTCCTTAATGTTTTTAGTCTTTTGACTATTAAGGAGTTATAACATAATAATAACAATTATGTAGTGTTTTATGTAATCTTGTAGAAGTGTCAAGACATTTCAAATGTCTTGTTATATTTATTTAATTTTTTATTGTTGATAAAAAAAATATCTTTAAACAGAATCAAAACATTATCTTTTAATATTTTCGGACGTTTTCTTCTGTATTAACAATCTTAATTAATTTAAACGAATATGCAATTGATTAAAATGCTTTCTATAGTCATTCAAGACCCAAATAAGAAATTTTTTAACAAATTAACATTTTTTAATCAATTAAAAATTTCTTATCGACAATATAGGTTATAAAATGAATTAAAATTGCTTTCTAATAGTAATTATAATATCAAGCTGCCCAAGATGAAACTTACATGCAATCCTGAATGCAACACACACCCTAAACACATCTAAGTTCATACTTCAAGAAGTAAACTTTATCATGTCTTCCTTAGTTCCAAGAAAAGTTGGATTCATCAAATCTTGCTCAGCTTTAGCAACACCAACATAATTGACTATTTAGTTTAGTCACTAATCAAACATCAAGCCATGAATGTTGTATTAGTCCTAGAATTTTCCTCTATTTGTAAAAGAGTGGTCCACTAAGGTATACTCTCTAAGCCACCTTAGCTTACTTTATTTCAATTATTACATCTTGTCGAGCTTTTTTCATCCTTAGTCAGAAATTGGACCTCCATTGTCATATGAATTGTCCTTAGGTAGACTTGTTGGATTTTCATAATGATGTGAGGTCAAAACTAAAGATTCTCACTTTGTGCAACCAAGCTAACTATACTTTGTACTTGTTTATAAATAATTGTTCAAAGCATGAATATACTCGGTGATGCTGAAGACATGATATTAAACTACAAATGTCCAAAGCTTAAATCTGAGTTAGCATGATAACCGTTGAATAAACAAATATATCAACATCCAATAATAAACAAGTTAATAATAGTTGTTAGACACAAATTGACTTTTAGAGACTGATGTGTCATTCTTACCTTATTTTTTTTTCTCCTAAATAAATAAAATTCAAACACAGAAAATGCATGTTACATTTAAGTTAAAGATATTTCATTTTTTTAATAAAGTTATTCCTTTGTTACATATAACAACTATATTATAAAAACAATTATTATATATCCTTGAAATAAATTTATTACAAGACTTTTGAATCATACTTGATTAATCTATATCTGAATTAAAACACAACTATAGGAATTAATGCGCGATGAATTTTAGATATACCACCATCTGTAGTCATACATGAGAGCAATATGAACATTTTCAAATGAGTATTGTTAATGAATTTAAGTAAAATTATTTTAATAACGGGGTCTAAATTATTCAAATACTTTTGCATAAACTTAATAATAGTAATTTTCATGAATGATTCACTATTTTCTTTTATAATTTTACAATGTTAGCTTATAGCATATTTTTACTGAAATTTGCCTAAAAATCACACACATGCTTATTTAGTAACTTTTTAATTTGATTTTAGTTTTATTTCATAATACATCGATCAAAGTTTTTAATCACAGATAAAAAAATTTATGTGGTCAACTATCCTGAAACACCTGCAAAGAAAAAAATTATAGGATTAAGAAATTCTAACCCTCTCTTTTAAACCCACTAAAGAAACTTCACTACCCCAAGAGGGAGGGAGAGAGAGAGAGAGAGGGAAGAGAGGAAAATGCAAAAGTCCACTTAAAATTAGTTGTGTAAAATTAATCTTTGATTCTTTTCAAGTTGGCTTTGGATGAGCCAAACAACAGCATTCAGACCTATCAAATTAAAGCCTGTAATGAGTGAAGAAGCTATCTTGCATGTGACTTCCCTCCAAGAAAAAGCCAACATGCAACCACAATTGGATTGTTTTGGCCTTGTGTTAGCATTACAGCTAATGGATATAAGAAACCTAAGCAATTGTTTTTTGTAATTGTGTGCTTGCTATTCACGTGCCCTTCTTGTGCAATGTCTTGTTTTTATGCTTAAAATTAATATAATTTTGCCTATATAAAACAAACTTTGGAGTACGTTACAACCAAGGGACCAAATAAGATTAATCACATTGGACCATAAGAGAAGAAAATTTGAAAAAATAACTTTAAATCTAAAAAAACTCTACAAAAATTAGTTTGTAAAGTAAGATTTGTATTCACTTTTATATTATAAATTTGTCTTATCTTTGGTCGGCGTGGAAACTCATACACATCCTCTCACGTCAAGACATATATATCTCGAACGTGAGATCAAATATTAATAAGTGATCCAATAGTGGGTGATGTGATAGACCCATCAAATAATAAATTTCATCAGGATATATTTTTTTGATGACTTTGATTCGATCTTAAAAAGTGAATTTTAAATCTAATAATTCAACTCTACTAACTCAATTGTAAGATGATGTTTGCATTCATTTATATATTGTAAATTTGTTTTATCTTTAGTCGATGTGGATTTCTAACCGAAAATGTTACGAACAGAAGGAATTAACAATGAAATTTTGGGACTATCATGTATATGGTTTAAGACTATATAGGGACAAACCTGAATTCGTTTTTCACATTTAAATTATAGTTAGTTTGAATAACTACTTTTGTTTTTCACATTCTTGTTTAAGCTCTAAAGGTTAAATCAAATATGCATGACTTGAAAGATGAAGGAGGTTATCGGTTTTAACGAAATGTGACTGACTTCAATGTTTTTATTTATAAGGTGGTCCTTGATATTTAGGAGGTGTGAAAATTTGTATTTTCCGATATATCAACTTTAGAAGTACTTCAAAAAAGTTTAGGTGTTTAAGATATTTAAGAGTTAAGAATGGTAAAGATAGTAGTTATTAGATAACTGTAATCTATAATTTATGATGCATTATATTCAATTTGTGTATGATTATAATAGTTTATAATTTTTTGTTTTAGCAATATTATATATAATATAGAGTACACGTATAGTGTCTTATTTGCTTTAAAGCATATCACAGTATCATATAAACATCATATAACGGTGCATCATAACCTATAGTTATAAACATTATAAATGATTATACAAGATCATCATTCTTTCTTTATATATGTATACCGGTTGACACACTTATAATGTATATTTTTGGCAAATAAAAAACACAGCAGAGTTAAGCTGGAAAATGTGATAGTTTTGAAGTATTAATTGGATTCAATAGTATAGTCTCTATGTCACATTTGAATAACTAAGACATCATAAACTATGACTTTGGTATTAGCATATATTCCCTTGAAATAACTGAACAAAAAGAAAAAGCCAACACGGAGATACCTTTTCAGTGAAGAGAATGCATTTTAAATCAAATATAAAGTATAAAGAAAGAGTGAAAGAAACAATATATGTTGAGTTAGGAAAATTGAAATTCACTTGTTCACATCCATAAACCATGAACAGAAAAGGACTATGTGTATGTGATCTATGAGATATCACAACTTCCAAAGAATAAAACAACATGTGGGGTTGGCTCTATCAACCTAGATTGCAAAAACCCTAATGATAGATACTGATAGCAACCCTTCCTCGAAGCAAGTCGAAGTCCCCTGGATCAAATTTTAAACCCTTTCAGGAGGCATTGATCGATTGTGGACCATACATGGCCATTTTATCAGATATGTGCCCTTCTTTCAACACAAAAACCACACAAAATCTCTTCACCCTATATGCCTTGTCTTACTTTTTTTCTTAGTATATATTTCATCTTTCATTCTTAAGCCTACCTTTATTGTTCAAAGATGTGTAAAGTGCATTTTATCTCATCCTTTGTGGGAGAACCATTCTCTTCGTAGCTATCATTTATTACTTTTTCATACGTTATTTTATTTACATAAATAATTCTTTAATTACAATATATTTGACCACTCGTTCCTTACTCTAGGGCAAGAAGGACCCAGATAGAGCCAGATATAGTAGTGGGTATAGAGGAGAGCCCGTGTTGTTGTTACATATTATAATATTAAAAATACAGATAAAATAATTATTATAGGTAGTATTAATTAACATAAAGACAACTTTTTTTCGGCATTTTTCGAAATCCTCTTCCAGGTCAATGGTTTCATTCTTCTCCTTAGTCCCAACCAAACTTGAAGGAACCAGCTTGATTTAATTCCGCGTACTGAAACGTAAAAAGAGAAATCATTATAATAAAATTTTAAATAATTTTTAGAATTTTATGGTGATCCCTCATAAGATCAAATACTTTTACTGTTTTATGTATATTTATTAATTTTTATAATACTTATTTCAAAATTAATACCAAAGATTGCAGTTGTCATTGTGGTTTGTAGTTGCTACTAGGGTTTATGAATTTTTTTAATGTTGTATCAGTGGTCAAATATAATAATTTTATAATTACTCTAATTATTGATGTATTATTTACAATTATGCACACTTTACCAGCACCTCACACTACAAATACTCACTCCATGTAATTTACAAAAGTTAAAACAGAAAATTAGATGTTGAATCTTTATTTATGTTTTCTTATAAAAAGGGAAAATGAAGGATGCATCTCACCATGAAGTGTCTATAGCATTTTCTCAACATTTCACACAACATTCAATCCGCCATTGTCAGTCAAGAGGTAAGTTTGACATTAGAATATTTATTATTTGTGATAAAATGTGAAAAAAGAAAATATGTGATTCAAAATAAGAGGAACCTTGGGGTGGTGTGAGATACTTCAACAGTAACACTGCGGCCGCAATTACTATAGCGGACAGTAATTTAGAAGTATGAAAACATTAAAAAGTTGTTTTACAGTCTGAATCCATAGAAGTTTTTTTTTTTTTTTTTT
>Ga0214544_1010216_pt1 | contig 13990 bp, 10 predicted proteins | sample CNSS3metaG_FD_160074 | JGI IMG/M metagenome (GOLD analysis project Ga0214544, IMG submission 160074) | Root nodule microbial communities from cowpea collected in UCLA plant growth center, Los Angeles, California, USA - CNSS3 | ecosystem: Host-associated > Plants > Roots > Nodule | place: USA...
ATGCGCCACCTAGCATTGCTTTCTTACTCCTAATTAACCTACAAAGCAAATAAACATAGATTAGCATGTTGGCTTAAGTCAAGTCAACTATAGTCAACAAGTCAAACCTAGTCAAAGGTCAACAAATGAACTAAAGTTGATTCAACTAAGTCAACTTAAGGAATCAAAAATAACAAACACAAATGAAAGGGATGAAGGATTAGTGAACTTCCTTTCTAAACATGCTTAGTCTTCTTAAGCATGTGCCTCCATCCTTGGTTGGGGTCAATCCATCATCAATTTATGCTCCCCAATCACTATGTGCCACCTAGCATTGCTTCCTTACTCCTAATTAACCTACAAAGCAAATAAACATAGATTAGCATGTTGGCTTAAGTCAAGTCAACTATAGTCAACCAGTCAAACCCGGTCAAAGGTCAACAAGTCAACTAAAGTTGATTCAACTAAGTCAACTTTGTGAATCAAAAATAACAAACATAAATGAAAGGGATGAATGATTAGTGAACTTCCTTTCTAAACATGCTTAGTCTTCTTAAGCATGTGCTTCCATCCTTGGTTGGGGTCAATCCTTCATCAATAATATTGCAATGTTTAAACTTCTTTTATATCTTTATATATTAATTAAGTAATATTCTTTAGGGATGTTACACTCTTGCGTTCTTCGTTGTGAGTTCCACGTTTGGTCTCCTCATGGTCTTTCCAACCCTCTCGTCTTTGTGTGAGTGTGATGTGATGATAAGGGAAAAAAACTAAAAGTGGAAATACCTTCCCCCAAACTTCCCAGAATCCAAATTAGGGCTTTTCACTCAAGGTCGAGAGAGAAATGGGGAAATGAGTCGAGCTGTCGAAGAAAAATGGGAAGTTGAATGAAAAATTGTTGAAGACTGAAATCTTTGTATGATGAATAAGTGGAAGATGAAAGAAAATAGAGGAAGGAAGAATGGGTTTCGGGCAAACAATAAACCCCAAAATTGGAGCTAACAATAAACCGCGAAGAATGTAAGACAAAAATTTTGAAAGTTTTAGTGGGAATTTGAAATTGTGAAACTAAATAATTTAATTAATACAATATATTAATATAAAATTTACTTCCTATGAATCTAATCTACTTTGTAAGCTTTGATTTCACGTATGAAGAGAGGTAGTAGCACCATTGAGGAAGATTGGGATGAATCACTTTATGAGTGATATGTTGAATAGTCATTTTCCCGTGACATTTTCTTTTAGGTGCGACCGATCCATTTGCATTGTTGATCTTTTTCTCTTTAGATAGAGTGGAATCCTAAAACATCATCAACTAAACAAGTGAGGTAATAAATAAAATATTTACATAAATAATTATGAATTAATATAGTTATATAAACATACCACATCAACAAACTTTAAGAGATTGATCGGCCACGCCATTAATAAACCTATTGCTTGTCTTATTGTCATAATGTCATCATTAGCATTAGGTATAGGCAGGATACATTTGGCTCCACAGTAATATCTATGCTAACTTTTTGCAAATCCATTAGGTAGAGATCTATCATGTAGTGTATTACTTTTAATATTATGCAACCCACGGGCAACCAAGCAAAGTAATGGTGATGGTATAAACAATTTACAACTTGAGACCCCTTACATTATAAAATATAATTATAAGATAAAATATTTACAATGAACAAATATAGAGAGCTATTGCAAATTTAAAGTAAAAAGTTCACAATAACATTGAAGCTAACGTAGAAAAGTTAGTTACCTCAGGAAAACTATTTGATGAAATTGTACAACTCCCTTGGCCACTATTGACACCAATACCAGGATCTTCTATATTTTTTTTATATGTTCTTTTTCTAAAGTGAAATAATCTCAGTCTCCATTGCTACCATTCTTTCAGTCATGTCTTTCATTTGAGCAGTCATTGTATCATCTTCTTAAGAAGTATAATGCTTTTTGGGCGGGAAATAATCTTTGTGATTGACTCCAAATCCATTGCCCTAACACGACCTAGATACTTAGAAATTCCCTATATTTAGGATATTTATCCAATGGTGCATATTCATTTTGAAAAATAAAATGCAGTCATTTGGACAAGCATGAATATTCTCGTAGCTCATCATAATAGAGCTTAACAATTTTTTAGTCTCATACATTCGACCAAGAAGCACATTATCTTGTGGTAGCATATCTTTTAAAAGTGATAGTAATTCAGTAAAGCTCTTATCAGACCATCCATTTCCTGCTTTCAAATTTAATAATTTTAACACTATTGATAGTCTTGTGAAACTAGTACAACTATTATACAATGGTGTTTTTGCATTCGTTGTCAACCTATCAAACATCTGAGGACAATATCACATATCCTCTTTGATAACGTTTGAAATATCCTTAACTTGGTCTAACTCATATGTTATGTCAATATCTTGGGTGCATAACTTGTATTATCATGCAAATCAAGATCTATATCATTTTTTTCTATTTTCACCATTTTTGGTCCAACATGAATAACTTTTATCAATTTCGTTGCAGGTTTTCCATGTTAAACAGAGAATTCAAAATCCAACTAACAATGGAATCAAAACATAGAATAAAAGAAATCCGAAGTTTGATTACCTTTTTCTCATACAACATTAATAGTGGACGAAAGTAGAGAATGACACCAGAACCCAAATGCGATTCAGAATATCTCAATGGAAGAATAAGAAACGCCAAATCAAAATGCGAAATCAAGATAAAAAATCATAATGCTAAAAAAAAACTCTAAATCAAGAACTTTTCATTGGACGAACAAGAAATGAGAAATCAAAACTCTTAAAAAGATCAAAACCCTAAACTTACTAACATTTTCAGTGGACGACCATGGAAAAATGCAAGAGTGAGAGTCCTAAGGCTAAAACACGTGAGTGAGAGTTGTGTTATGCATGTAGGGATGAAAGTCGAGAGTGAGAGTGGAGGTTGAAACATTTTTTTAATGCAAAAGAAGCAGGGAAATCATGCTAAAATAGATAGTGTTTTTTTACTTAAACATTGTCTATTAACATCACATAGATAATGCTTAACTCTACAAATGATCTTTATTAGTTTATATTAAAATATATATTTTTAAAAAAAACTATAAAACAAATATAGATAGTGCCTTTTGAAAAAGAAAAGTGTTATCTATGTGTAGTCATTTTTATAACGTTTATTTAATAAAGCATTGTCTTTTGTTCCGTGTTTTGATATATAGCAGTTAATTAAATAAATGTTGTCTAAATGGCATTGTCTATTACTAATTTTGGCGTGGTGCTTGGCCTTTCATTCAAAACATGATCTACACCCAATGGTTATGATCTGCCAATATTAGTACTTTCTTGCCTAGAATGGCCAAATGCTTCATTTATCATTGTTTCCATTGGATTCTCAAAATGAAACGCCTCTTATATATCATCTTCATTTCTAGAAATATCTACTTATTGTTTCTCACCATGAAGATTCCATATAACAATTTTTGGCGAAGGGTTTCCATTTAAAATCAAGTGCTCCTCAACTATGCTTCTAGTTTGTCATTTGATAAACCCACATTTGGTACATGGGCATTGAATTTTATCCCTAGTAACCTCATTCTCAAAATCAAAATCTAATATTTTTTTTAAACCAATTGAATATTCAATTGTATTTTGAGGCTTAGCAATCCAAGATTTATCCATTAAAAAGATATCTAAACAAAACAACAATGATATTTTATAAAAAACTATACTAGCAAAAAAGTATACTCATTACACTCATATTAGGAATGCCAACTCAATATACTAAGAAGTCATCGAAAACAAAAACAGAACAATATTCATACAATATACATAAAAAACAATGATTGAATTAAAAAATAGAATACTTGTTTCCAAATGAATTCAAATCTACTCACCTTAAAAACTTCTATTTCACCTATATTTGTGGTTGTTGAAGTGAAACATTGTCCTGTAATGACACACATAATACATTTGTTTTAAAATTATAATTTTCTTTCTTTTTATGTATTTAGACTAAGTCGTGCAAGGAGACAATGAAGAAACCATACCATATCAGTCCAACAAAACCATGCAACATTACATTCATGGCTTTTTTTATACACGTACTAGCCATTAGTGTTAGTGGACTAATATTGGTTATATATGTTTTATAGAAAAATAAAAATAAAAGTAATAATCAACTCATAAAATTGTTAAATATTCACGAACTCTTAAGATTCTCGACCAAAGAAGACCATGAAGAATATTAAACCTCTTATCTAAATGGCTAGTAGTTTTTTTACCTTGTGAAGTGTGAAGGCTAATGGTCCTACTTCGATGGTGAGATCACTGGAGACGTCAAATATTGGACTATAAAAACCAAATCTAGTTAAATCACTACATAACATAGAACCTAGAAAATTCAACATAAAGCAAACACTACAGTTGCAGACACATATATTACCAAATTTAAATTACAAAGACCATGAAATAACCTCCACCAGAATGTTTGTTTGCAATTTAATGTAACAATTGGAACTCAAGTCATGTGCTCTTTACACTCCAAGAGACAACTTAATCTTCTAATGTCAAAGTTTTAGACGTGAATGGTGTAACATCCCGTCAGGATATCACGGGTTTAAATAATAAAATAAAATAAGAAAATAAAAACTCATTAATTATAAATCCATTTCCCAAAAACGTGGGAAATTTCAAAACTTTATTTACTTCAATAATAATTCCAAAATCCTTGAATATAATTACTATTATCATTAACAAATAGTCAAGTAATATAAAAAATTACAACTGATTTGAAATCATAAAGACAATGTAAAAACTCTGAGAAAATTTCCCTAAGACCTGCCCCGCTCCGGCTCTATGCCTCACCAGATCCACCTGCAATACCATCTGCTCACGTATACCACGTATACGATCATCGCCAAACACAAGCAGATAGGGTGAGCTAAAAGAATAAACATATAAATATAAACACATTTATATATATCACACAAACACACCAAAGGAATCTCTTCCTTTGATTCCATACCACATGGCTATAACCATGTCAATCATGTTCTACGTCCTCTAGTGAGTACCCCAAGGTGTCTTGCTGCCGTACCTATTGGCCACAATCAATAGAACACGTGCGGGAAACCATTGCTAAGGATCATACACCGTAACGTCCCAAGATTACCAAACTCGTCAGCTAACTACTGAGGAGGGCAATCTATCTAGACCCATCCGTACTGGTCACAACCGGCACACTCATACTAGCAACAATCGCCAACCCGAGCTCAACTCAAGGGTTCCTCGTGTTCATCCGCCATACCGAGCTCAACTCGAGGAATGTCACGTGCTTAACCCCTATCCCAAGCTCAATTGGAAGGATACGTTCCGAGCTCAACTCAAGGAACAGCAGCAAGCTGACCTTTAAGATATCCTAGAAGCCTTGTAGATCACGCACATCATAGCAAGTATAACACTAATCTGCTTCCAGATCGCCTAGCGGGGGACACATACCGCCAAGAGCTAAGCACCTTAGTCTTTACTGCCACTGCAACTATCGCCTGGCAGGACTTCCTGTGCCACCAAGCACCACGTGCCTTAGTATTTACTAAACTGCAGACTCCCCTAGCGCACCCTTCCTTACCGACAGGCGCCACCGTGATCCAAAACCCCCTGTTTCTACGTTGTCACTTGGCGAGTCGATCACCACCGCCAGGCGCTACACCAGTACTTGCACAGTACTAGTTTCAGTTTAGGTTCAAGCACACTTCACATAGGTTACTCTCATTTGCCCTCATTCTAGAGTACCCCTAATGAAAGGCATTGCCATCTATATTGTTCCAGGCCTTATAGCACCTGACATGTGCTTTCATCCCCTAGTCATATAGACCATCCCAAGCATGCTCAAACAAAATATAAGTAGCATCACTCTAACAATTTTAACCACATGATCTTATGCCCCAATGCAATTTAATATTGACATCCATGCCTTCACCAAACCAATTCTCCACATATGACTAACCCAAAGGAACATTCAAATTGATACAGACTCACTGCATAACCCAATCATGCTTCATTAGAAGTTACTTGAACTTAACAAGAGCTTATTCATGTATTTTACAGACTCCGAAATCAGCAATATTAAGTAATGCATATCTATAGCTACTAACCTCCAAATCCAATCTCCATCATTCAAAATGAAGAACCACATGTTATGGACCACCTATCAAAATTTTACCTAAATCGGACGGTTAACGAACCGGAAAATGTAATTTTATGAAAACTGCATAAACTAGAAAAAAAATGTTGGCGCCTAGCGCCCAAAAGTAAGGATGTGGCGCCTGGCGGGACTAAAATACCGCTTGGCGATTCCTGTGCACGAAAAGTACGGAAAACAATGTTTTTCGTGAACAAAACACCACGTGTATCGCCTGGCGGCAACTTTTCACCGCTAGGCGATTCTTAACAGAAAACCCAAAAATTGGGTTGTTTCGACATGAGTCACCTGGCGGCAGTTCATGAGCCGTCAGGCGGCGCATACAATTCTGGAAAAATCCCAGATTGTTCTGCACTTGCGTAAACCCCAAAACCCTAAATCAACCCTTCCCACATTCGTCTTGACATAATTATATGGTGCACACATCATATTTATTCAATTCGGATTATTTTTATGCAACATATCATCTCTTAATTTAAAAGCCCCAATTTTCCAAATGGTTCAACCTAATACTCATATAATCAATATCTCACCCAATTACTTCCCTTTACCTCACGATTTGCCACTTATGAAATATTTACATTATAAACAATTCCTAAGACCACATTTTCCTTAGCAGAACAACCCTGAATCACAAAAGAAACACTACTATCGTGCCAAACTGGCACGCATTGCCTGGCGACAGTTCATCATCCGCCAGGCGATTCATAGCAGATGCACAAAAACTAGAAAAATGCATGAGTCGCCTGGCGGTAGTTCATCGTCTGCCAAGCGGTTTCTGGAAAAATTCCAGAAACACGAAATTTAAGCAAAGATAGAGGATAATCATATATAATCATGTTATACAACATGCAATTAATCTTAAACACAAAATTAACGAGGCTCAGCTCCCCTAACCTGGATTCCTCGCTTTAAAAAGGATGATTCTAGAGTTCTTCCTTGATCACCAATTTCCTCCCTTGGCTCCAACCCAATTCAGCTCCTTTGCTTAGTCTCTAATCACTTTGTTTCCTCTAAATTCGTGTTCCTTACAACACTATAATTTTCCAGTCTAAAAAACTCTTCCAATTGTATTAGTTTGCGTTTTTATTATGGTCCTTAATTGTGGTTAATGGCCAAAAACGAAAATGGCATTAAAATGAATGTAATTGCCATTCAAATTCCATTATGAGCTCTTCCTATGCCCCTTCGCCTTTATGCCCCAAGGAATTTTGGCAAAAAAAAGAAGCTTAATATGGTTCCACCAAGGTTTGAACCCATGACCATACCAATGCCAACTCAATACACAACCATTTAACCAAATTCATGTTTTGTGATGATTAATATAATTCTATGATTATATTATCACTCAACATGATCAAGCATATTATTAAAAATAATAATAGATTAAATCACACATAATTAGCATACATAAGACTCGAACCCAAGTCTTTTCACACAATCAAGTACTCTCAATCATTTGAGATAGTACTCTTCCACATCACATCAATCAATATTAAATGTCATAAAGGCTCCCACTACTCGCATTTATTAATTAATTAATTAATTTTTCCCGGGTCTTACATTAGCCCCACCTTAAAAATTTTCGTCCTCAAAAATAGGACTTACCAAAAAATGGGTGTGGGTATGATTTCCTCATGAGATCCTCCATCTCCCACGTCCTCTCCTGGGTTGCCTCGTCTTAGAAAACCTTCATAGTTCGGATCTCCTTCCCTTTGAGTTATTTGACTTGAGAATTCAAGATTCTCACCGGTACCACTCCAATGGTTAGATCCTCGCACACTTGGACATCATTCTGCTCTAGTGCATGGGTAAGATCTGCAATGTACATCCTTAGTTGTGATACGTGGAAGACTTTGTGCATGTTTGCCAAGTGAGGTGGCAAAGCAATCTCGTATGCCGTTGGTCCAATCCTCTTCGTGATTTGGTACGACCCGATGAATCTAGGAGTCAACTTCCTCGACTTGAGAGCTCTCTCAATACCAGTTGTAGGTGTAACTTTAAGGAATACATGGTCAGCTGCCTCAAACTCAAGTGACCTCCCTTTTTTATATGCATAAGAGTTATGCTTGCTCTGAGTTGCACGCATCTGATCCTTTATCACCTACTTCTTTAATTTTACACCCTCAGTAGAAACTATCCCATTAAAGACAATTTCTCTTAGTTTTGATTCACACATCAATGTTGTAGTGAACCCCATCACTTATAGATGAAAATTCTAGCACCTGCTCCGGAAACGCGTCTAAGAAATCTTTCGCAATTGCAATCCCTTGCCTTTATATTTCATCCATCCTTGTTAGCTGACTCGGATTCCATGATGTTCTTCCCTCTTCTTTCTTCTTGATCAATAAATTGTACTCCACGATCGGTTTATCTCATTTGTGTCATCTACGCCACTTTGTGGGTATCCCCTCGCTCAGGGAAAGAAAGCAGGGAATAACCAATTTTCCTTGCGTTTCTGCCCCAATCTTACAAAGGAGTCGATTCCAATTAGTATCGAGGTTCAATCCTTTGATCCCCAGTAGACCACCATACGAGAATACTTCTCCCTTGGCCGTAACTATAGTTGAGAAACCAACCTCTCACTACCAACTCCCTCTACACACTATCAGAACCCAAATCCCTTACGGGCAAAACCCAAGGTATACGATCTCCATTAACACAAAATTCACATCTCAAGTACTACTTTTATACCTTGTATCCTTGAATGTGCTTGTTTGCTTCAATCAGTCCATCACCATTTATCATCTTGCTTCCCTTAAGAATGACTTACGTTGAAGCTCTTCTTCTAATACGACAATTTTTTTTTCATCTCCTGTCCCAAATCAAGTTGCCTCTCTTGCGTGCCACCCTCGTTATGACGCCCCTTATACTCTTGACCTTAATCGCGGTCCTTGTTGGCAAATTTCAACTGCCTTCTATGAGTTACCTAGGTATAAAACCTTGAACACACTATATTCTCACCACCAGATTGGTTTTCCCTTTTCGATTTAATCATTCGAGCTTTGCCTCAACTTACCTTTAACTTGAGATTGTCCCTTTTGGTCTCTTCCCTTTTTATTTTAACCTTCGCTTCATACTTTCCACCACTTACTACCTCCGACTTTAGACCTATGCTAGGAAGTAGTACCAATTTAACTTCCCATCTTCGCGACACCAGTAGACGTTTGAATACCTCTCCTTATTCTAACCTTTGCATTCAATACTTCTCGCAAAATTTGTGGTATTAGTCCTAAGAACTCATTCTTGAAGATCCCCTTGCCTAACGCGTTGCTTATGGGTTCTAACGTCGCTCTTAGGCTCATCAAACCAACTTAGCTTTCCTTGTCTACCGAGATATCCTTATGCGTACTCGAATCTTTGATCAAGAGATTTTCTCAAAGGCCCTACCCGACCCTTGCAAAAAAAAAAATCAAATTTGACCTTGATTCTGTAGTCAGCCACTATAGATAACATACACATATCACAAAAATGCCAACATAATAAAAAAAAGGTATAGAAGACAAACTCTACCTATCAGCTTTCTCTCTTTTACTCAAAACCTTTAGAATTAAGAATAGAAACTATCTCGAATATAGTCATGAATGTGCACCCTCATCACTCTACCAAGACATTTTTTGTTCTTAATACTTCCAGTTCACAAGTTTATTTCCTGTACATCAATGCTTCTTGGAAAGAACCTCTCCCTTTGCGCACCAACGCATCGGGAAAGACAAGTAATACCCCTTACCTGCTCGCTAAAACCCGGTAAAAGCATTACTTTCCTTAGGTCTTATAAGCAACTACCCAGCAAGAGTACCACTTTTACCTGCTCACCAAAACCCAGCAAGAGTACCACTCTTACCTGCTCACCAAAACCCAGTAAGAGCGTTGTTTCTACTAAGACCCGTAAGCAACAACTCTTGCCTGCTCATCAAAACTCAACAAGAGTATCACCCTTACCTGCTCACCAAAACCCGGTAAGAGCGTTGCCTACCCCAAGACTCACAAACAACAACCCTTGCCTGCTCACCAAAACCCAGCAAGAGTCCACCCCTTACCTGCTCACCAAAACCCGGTAAGAGTGTTGTTTTCCCTGAGCCTCACAAACACAACTCTTGTCTGTTCGACAAAACCAGACAAGAGCCCCACCCTTACCTGTTCACCAAAACTCGGTAAGAGTGTCACTTTTCCTAAGCCTCACAAGCAACATTCTCTGCCTACAAAACAAAACCTGGCAAGGACATTGTTACTAAGCTTAGACATATAGAGTTAAACAATATAACTTAACCACAACACACAAGTTAGAACCGAAACGCGTCAAGCTCACTCCCCAAGGCCTAAAAATCTTTTGAAAACCATTGCTCTGATACCAAATGTAACATCTCGTCAAGATATTACAGGTTTAAATAATAAAATAAAAACTCATTAATTATAAATCCATTTCCTAAAAACGCGGGAAATTTCAAAATTCATGTTTTGTGATGATTAATATAATTCTATGATTATATTATCACTCAACATGATCAAGCATATTATTAAAAATAATAATAGATCAAATCATACATAATTGGCATACATAAGACTCGAACCCAAGTCCTCTCACACAATCAAGTACTCTCAACCATTTAAGCTAGTACTCTTCCACATCACATCAATCAATATTAAATGCCATAAAGGCTCCCACTACTCGCATTTATTAATTAATTATTTAATTAATTAATTAATTTTTCCTGGGTCTTACAAATGGCCCTAACTTAATAAATTCAAAATTTGTGCAACACTATAAATAGGAACACCACTATAGACACAACATGTATACAAGAGTTTAAATGGTTGTGTCACTATAGTGGAACCCATGAATGTGAATCATTAAACATTTAAGATAAGAAGTAGAAAACCAATTTTGGAGCCACATGTTTCTAATGTTAACACCTATCATGATCTATGTGCAACCACAAGGATTTTCATTTTTCCCATAATCGGTGAGCTCCAATTACATAATTTCCTCACTCATTTAGGGCCTAATGATAATAAAAGCACGAGAATAATTGATAGAAAAAAATTAATTATCGTTCATATTGCTGATAGCAGATAAGATCTGAATATTCACCATGCAACAAATAAGAAAAAAAAATTGTTATATCATGAACAAAAATCAATATTCCTTAATGATATAAAAAAGAACAATATAAAGTATTAATAACATGAAGTTGCAACAAAGAATGGAAAAGAAGGAGGTTATAACATCAATGAAAATGGTGGAATGTGAAAGATGATACCTCAGGTACGACAATCGTCGTCTGGAGCTCCGTTGCACAACTAAGTGACGAACTAGTGATGAACTCGCGCTTAGATATAGATGAACTCACGCTTAGGTTTTCAAATTTGGGGAAATTTTTAATAAGTGTAAAATTTGGGAGGGAACAAGTGAAGAAAAATGGAGGAAGGAAAAAAGTAAAGGTGAAAAATGTATTATAACTTGTGTAGGTCATAAACCTGATAAAAAAAGAATTAAAATCCCCTCTATTATTATCTTTTAGACAACCCATCATAACCATCCTAAATCATGTTAATTTGTGGGGGGTTTTATAACTTCCACAAAATAGCCCCCACCAAATATCATTTTTTTGTAGTATACACCTGCATTATTCTCTACTCTCGTTAACTACACAATCATAGCAAACAAATATCACAACTACCACCAAACACACATGGTAAGCTAGAGTATATTTAAATTATAATACTTATAAATTCGACATCAATTTATAAGTATAACTCATTCTTTATCAATTTACACATCATACTAAGAAACAACAATTGTTTAAAAGTATCACATAAAAAGCCCTCATGGTTCATGTATACATAGCTAAAGATCTGAATTAACCACTAGAGGACATATGTATTGAGTAGAATCTGAGATATGCACCTCCATTCCCTCATTCACTAATGTCTCTCAAGAGTTATAATTATATCATAGTCGGACCATGTCCTGACCAAAGAGTATGACAGGATAAATCTTTAATATATGCCACTATGGTTCAATTTCACACAACATATCACATTACAGAACCTACTTCGCTCTCACAACTAAGTAATTTTCCTTTATACAAGTCCAATACTAATTTACTCAAGATAGTCTCACTACATACTATAACATCAATACACCTCTCTTGTCACCACGCAGTAGTATTCCCACCCTAGGAATCACTACATTCACATTCCACATAATTCATACCAAATGAAATGACACCACATGATATAAGAATTAGAAATTAAATTTATAAGTTTCAAACTTATATTTTCGCTCGACAAATTCATGTTTTGCTTAGGGATACAACACTTGAGGCTCGCTTAACGACTACATAACTTGCCCAACGAAAATATATCATTGGAGTTCTATGTTTTCCATATGCAATTCTCAACCAATGAAATGTATGCTCGCCCAATGAGAGAGCATTAGGACTAAATTCTCCAAATATTTTCCCAATGAATGGTCTTCTCGTCCAATGACCAAGCACACACATTTCTTTCAAGTTTTCATTCATTTTTTTTTCGCTTAGCCATTACTTTACTGGCCTAGCGACACCATTGCTTGGCACCACTCTTGATGAGCTTGTCTAGCGAGTTTTAGCTCGCCCAACGATTAAAAGGGTTTGAAGCTCTCTAGAATGTAGGTTTTCCATTCTCTCTCAACGAGACACATATTCACCAGGTGAGTCTACATAGTTCTACAAAACCATATCTGATAAGCCATGCTCCTACCCAATCTATCTAGGTGTTGTACTCGTTTTTCAGATGAAAACACACAAATTATAACTATACCAATGCCTCAAACAAATCTAGCCTGATTACACAGCCAATCAGAATTACCATCAATAAAAAACAACTTATAATACTTACAAAAATTAGTACAATCCACTCTTTATAGGGACATCAATTTAAATCGTATTACAACACAATAAACCAGCATATTTCACAATCACTGAATCCAAACTCATCACATAATAGTAACATTTAAATCTAAACTAGCTTCCCTAATCTAAACTAGCTTCCCTAATCTAGTGTAGAAAAACCCCTAACTCAAGGTTGCTCCTAGAGCTCTATAATCCACCTGATACTCTAACTACCTACACAAATATCATATCAAAGAACTAAGCATATTACCATAATCACAACTAAACAAAGATTTACTTTGAGCTAATTTTAGGTACATGGATGGACCCTATAACTATGTACCTCAAAATGCTTAAATGCTTTTAGAAATAGAGAAAAAGTGAACTTACTTTGCTTTCAATTCTGATCGAACATATACGTAGAGTTCTCTATTGTGCTTTCATGGGTGGTTCTTAATCCTCGAACAAATGAACGGTGAAATTAGAAACTTAGAAGATAAAGAAAGTTTTAAAGCTAGTTTTACAATGATAAAGTTTTAATAAAATGAAACTTGACTGTTAGAAAGTTATTTATTGTTAACCTGATAAAATAACCCAATATCATATTTTGAAAACAATTACTACTATTCTTTTATTCCTTATTAAGGTCCTTGAATATATCATAACAAAGTAATATTCGGACTATTATCTATAATTAAAGGTTTTAAATTATATATGATGTGAGTATATTTCAATGGAGAAATATTATAAGACTCGTTACTTAGATTTATATAATTTTGTACACAAAAATTTGTAATAAAGATAGATGAAACATGATAAAATGAATTTTGCACTGAAGGTAACCTTAGTATATATATATATATATATATATATATATATATATATATATATATATATATATAATATATATATATATAATT
>Ga0214544_1010223_pt1 | contig 13983 bp, 4 predicted proteins | sample CNSS3metaG_FD_160074 | JGI IMG/M metagenome (GOLD analysis project Ga0214544, IMG submission 160074) | Root nodule microbial communities from cowpea collected in UCLA plant growth center, Los Angeles, California, USA - CNSS3 | ecosystem: Host-associated > Plants > Roots > Nodule | place: USA...
ACATTATTAATTTATTCAGGTAAACCAACACTCTAAAACCTATAAGTAGCCCAATTAATAATGACTATTTACTAAGCAAACAACCATCATTCTTTACCGCACCTCCCACATAGTTGACATTATTATTGTTATAAGCTCTAGAAATCGTGATCCATTTTCATATATCAAATAACTATTATAATTATGACTATCCTACAGATATTGAGTACATGAAATCATGAACTTGAGGAATTATTTTTCAATTCAGTTAAGGATAATAATATTAACAAATGTTAACATCTTTAACTTATTATAGTTTATTTAGATATTTAGCATTATTATAAATCTTAGTTGTTCAAATTGAATTATTAATTTTGATACTACACATTATTTCATTAATTTCATTTTCTATAGTAAATAATTTTCTCAATCACAATACTTATATCCAATGAATTAGGATGGATTTTTACGTAATAATACTTATAAATTTCCAATTTTATTTACCAATAGCTATTAAGAATAGTTCATTAACTTTAAATTTTTCTTCCTCTACGTTTCGTATAGTGCAAAATATAATAATACTTATAAATTTCCAATTTTATTTAACAATTGGTATTCAAAATAATTGCTTAAATTTTTATATTTTCTGCTCTACGTTTCATATAATGCAAAATATACTAATATATTATTTTAATTTATTCTAAGTTATTTGATATTCAAATAATGTACAAGTTTACAAGTTCACAATTTTAATTTCCGAATATATCTTTTAAAATTATTCAAATCTTTCTTTTCTCTAATAATCTACTTAAAAATAATATAAAGTACTAAAATTAAATTATTCAACATTCACAAATCCTAAATACCACATATAATTACAATACATACTTCATTGAATATTATATATACTGGTCTTTATAAACAAAGTTGACAACATACCATAAAAGGTTAATATTCAAATACAAAATATTACACAAACATTAATGCCAACATACCAAAAATATCAATGTTGGCATACAAAATATTAGTTATGTTCAAATAAAGAAAACTAAATAGACATTGTTCATACGTGCCATACATTCGTTTTACAATCCAAAATAACTACAAATACATATACATGCTAAATCTTCAGAATTTGGATGACGTTGCTTTGGTCAGTCTGCACCATAAATCTAACACGATCTCCAGCAACCAACCCATTCTCTTGACAGTATTTCTTCCAACCACAAGTCAGATAACATTCAAATGAACTCCTGCATGTCCATCGAATCTTGCAGTTCCAGAATTGTGCATGGCCATTCGTTAGAACATAGTTTTTTCTCCCTTTCACCAAGCCTTCTTTCACAAATTTCGAATCCAGATACTACATTCAAAGAATTTGTGTTAACAAGATAAATATAAACCAAAATTATTAAGTAATAACTACAACTATCAGCCATACCAAAGAAGATGACCGAACATCATAAGAACTTAATATTTTCTCACAATCAACAGAACCAACTTCAAGTTGGTTGCTACCACCAGCCTGCAAATCTCTACTATAATCAATTTCAACTCCTTCCACCAAGAAGATCCTGTGAACAAAGACATTGTTTCCTACATAATTTAAATGTAGGAAACAAGGAGAAACAAACCCGTAGTATGCAACATACTGACAAAATCCAAATAACACCATCCTTCCACCCTCATCTGTATCCACAAAAATTTCAAATTTTTTGCCCAAAGGATCATATAACTTCACCGGATGGTTAAACGAAATTTTATCCTGACAAAACATTTGGAAGTACTCGGGCAAGATTATCAACAGCTACCACAACAACCAACAAAAACCCTATATTAGTAAAAATAACACCAAATGTTAAGTAAAAATTCAAAAAAAAAATTATTAAACTTACATACCGTGTTTGGAATGAACTGCACTCTAAAGGCTTGGAAAAATCTGACTGAGGACAGAGGGTCACGTGCTAGACCATTGTTCCTTCTACCAGGATACACCACTTCAGTCCAGTCCAGATCGAACAATCTCATACGAAAGTAGCGATCTCCACAGTAAAGGCTAACGACGTAATAAACATCGTTTAGATCATAAAAACCCATCAGCTGCTCTACTGCACGGAACTGTCTCTGAAGAAGAAAAATGGGTTCAAACTCTATGTTGATCACGTTTCCTCTCGGATCACTGAAAAAATTTGTCCCCGGCAGTAGAGATTTGCCCCATTGTTCATAAAATCCTTCTTCAAACTCCAAAAATTCCTGTAAAGCATAAAAACACAAACTTCCTTCAAAATAACAACTGTATAAAACTTTATGGACATGCTTGAACCAAAGGATGGAAGAAAAATATAAACTTTCGTCCAAAAACCAACTGTATACGTCAAACATAAAAAACATTAAAAAACAGAACATGCAAAAGAACTAACCTCTAAGGGTTCCATCACCATCACAGAGTTTTGGTAGAAATTGGTGAAGCTGAAATCTTTAGAGGCAGACATTGATAGTTGGATTGTTCTGTGATTGCTGAGGAGTACTGTTTTTCTTCTTCGTTTATGAACAAAGAAAGCTACAGCCACGATATCTCCTTTTAACTAAAATAAAGGAAACGTTTTGTTGCACATCCAAACCTTCTGACCTTTAGAATAAATCTTGCACAATTTCAGTCTGAGCACGTTGACAAGACTATCCATAATTCCTTTTGCCGCCAACTCTTCGTATTCCCTTAAATATCTTATTTCTAATTTAATGATATTAATAATTTCAACCAAAAAAAATAACATCTGTTATTCAGTTCCAAAAATCTACTAATAGGTTTTTTCATCAATTAAAATCTTAATCTCCTTATATTCCAAATTTAATAGTTATGATTTTAAATTTAAATTTACCAACAAATAATAAACTTTTAAATCATTAACGTTACAAACATAAACAAAATTAAGAAATTTAAATATACTACATCAAATTAATTAATTCTTTGTAGTTATAATATATTATATTTACTTAATAAGTATAATCATTTCATATACTCAGACTAACAAATCAACCATTTCAAAACTTTTAAATCAAAATAAATCATCTATATCCAATAACATTAAATAACAATATATATTACAACAAATTAAATTACATATTACAGATATACTTAAATCCACCTTACAACTAATTTATTATAAATTATAATAAATAAATAATAATACTTCATTTCACCTAACTATATCAATAACATATCCTTAAATTCTATAATAAATAAATAATAATACTTCTTTCAATAATTATTTATTTATACATAAAAATATTAAATTGAATTTTTCAACATAATCAAAGTTTGAATGCAAAAAAACACGACCTGTGCGTATGCACGGGTCTCCTACTAGTTCTGGAATGAAATCAAGTGAGAATTGTTAGACTGGGAAATGATATATTAAAGAATCCACTTGAGAAACATGGATTTAAAACTTTCAAACATGAATGGACATAATTGTTTGTTTGTTTTCATGTCAACTCTTAGTACTTGATGGAACATGTAGAGCAAGCTTTTAAATATCAACCAAGCATTTAACACTTTTCTTTTTCAGAAATTTCAAACAAATTTGGAACACAAAAATTAAAAAATATAGGTTAAAATACTTTTTTTTGTCTCAATTTTATCAAATTTTCTTAAATAAGTTCTAATTTTGGTTTTGTGTTCATATAGGTCCTAAATTTCGTCAATTTTGTTCAATTTGGTCTTTTTTTGCTAACACCGTTTAAATTATTAACGGCCATAAACAGTGATTGTCACGTGTCATTTCGTGATTTTTTTTAATTGTTTTTTTTTAAATGTACATGTGTCAACCCAGTAGCGTGCCAAGAGTCACTTTGTGGTTTTTTTGAATTTTTTTTGATTTTCTTTTGAATTTTTTTAAATGTCCACGTGTCAGCCCAGTAGCGTGTCAAGTGTCAAAGTCAATGTTCTATAATTAATTTGATTCTTATAGTTGTTATTTTTGTTCAATTTAGTCCTAATTTTTGTTAACATTAACCAATTTGGTATCTCTCCAAATTGAAAGCAAATTTAATTTTTATATTAAAATTCACATTTTTTATTAAATATTTTTATATAATATATTAAAATTCACATCATTATAACTTTGATATAAAAATTCAATTTGATCATAGGGACCAAATTGAACAAAAATAACAAATATAGAAACCAAATTGAATATAGAACATTGACTCTTACACGTGGCACACTATTGGGTTGACACGTGGACATTTAACAATTTATTTAAAAAAATTAAAAAAAATCAAAAAAACCACAAAGTGACACGTGACACGCTATTTGGTTGACACGTGTACATTTTAAAAAAACTTAAAAAATAAAAAATATATAAATAAAAATATATAAAAAAAATTCAAAAAAATCACAAGTGACACGTGGCAGTCACCTCATAGCTGTTAATGATTTAAACGGTATTAGTAAAAAATGACCAAATTGAACAAAATTGACGAAAATTAGGACTTATTTGAACACAAAACCAAAATTAGGACTTATTTGAAAAAACTTAACGAAAATTAAGATCAAAAAGGTATTTCAACCAAAAATATAAAACATAAACAAATTTGATTAATATAGATCGAAAGTTTTAATTACTAGTTTAAATATTTTATTTAAAAACAGGAATGTTTAAAGTGATTACAAAATGGATCTATTTGTTTACTTTATACTTTATACTTTATATATATATATATATATATATATATATATATATATATATATATTATTTTCACATAAATATTTGATAAGAATTTTTATAACCCTAGTCTAATAAACTTTCTTTTATTTATCAATTTTTCTTTGTTGTTTGTTGATTTTCATAAGACTCTTAATAACTAAAATTTCATCTTGCTAAACACTAAAAAGTTTAAATCAAGTTAAAAAAAATTCGATCTTGTGATTAAAGGGAAAATTAAAAAAAAATGTAGTAAGACAAAAAAAACATGACATATAAAACCTAAATAAGAAAAAGAAAAAGAAAAACATTATTTTTTATTGACTGAGAAATCATAAAAACAATATCTCAGAAATTATTGGTAAAAGCACTTATTTATGAGTAAAAAAAAAGGTTTGAAATTGGAAAAAAAGTAACTCTATTATTATTACTTTTAAGTTAGAAAATGTTTTATTGAAATGTCTTATTCTAAATATCAATGATTCTAAAAGATCTTTTAAAATTTCAATTAAATATCATCATGTTATGTTGTCCACTTATAAGTATTTTGATATTCTCAATATTGAATACTATTTTTTTTGGGAATTATCCGTATCAATTACTACTAAAAATTTTCATATTACATGAAATTTTTCTTGCAAATTTATAAAAAATATTCACAAGAAAAAACTTTTTTCTGCTATTTTTTCTAAAAATTTTAATTGGCAGGTAATTCTTTCGTGGGTAATCATTTTCTACAAATTTATAAAATTTGTAAGTATTTTCTATAAAATTTGTTTCAAAAAGTGTTTTATACAAAATATTTTGCAAGAAAATTGGTAACAATTTCTTTAAAAAAAATTTCACAACAAAATTTGTAAGTATTTTCTAAAAAAATTTTCAAAATAAAATTAACAGGAAATAGAAATTTTTTTTAATAGTAATTATTTCCACTCTTTCAAATGATTAAAAATAGTGAGAATGCCTACCCCAAACAATTATTCATTTTTATTGACGAATTCAAAAATTGACCTTAAGGCCACAAGGTAAGCAAAATTTTCATGGAGACTTTTTATTTATTTATTTATTTATAAAAAATATATTATTTAATTTCACCGATTAATAGTTTTCACTCATTTTGCATTTTTGTAAGTTTACTATAACATTTTGCATGAAATTTAAGATTTAGATCTAAAAATAAACCCTTTTTTTATTCAACTTTTCTTTTATTGAACCAAATATTTAATGATTGCCAATGATTAATCCAAAAAAATTGAAAGATTTTTTTTTAATAAAATCTCCATCCTCAATCATAATCTTTCACATGCAATATTCAAATTCAAAATCATCCTTAAGGACACAAACTTGAATATGACTCTATCCTTTAACTTGTGGTTGGTTCCATACACATATAAACACAACCAAGATATAAAATCTTAAAAGATAATTATTATGTAAACATATTCAAGCACCTCCATTATTTAAACATGTAAACAAATTTTTAATTCAAAAATTAAATTATAATTGTCACCTTGGATGACAGATCAGATAGTAACAAAATAGTCAAATTTTTGATAGTCATTTTATTATTTTTCCAAACTAATCAACACTTTGTATCCATAATTAGTTTTGTTTTCTATAATCGACTTAAATTATTTAAAAAAATATATATAATTTTTTCAACTAACCAGATTAATATTTTTGAATTAAAATATGAACATAAAAATAAATTTAACATCAAACCATTCAATGTGCCAACCCTTCTGCAGTCACCAACCACCGAGCTTTATACATGTCACAGCCTGACCAAGGACTTACCTTCAATTGTTGAAAAGCCATTTCAAAAACTTTTTTCCTTTTTATGAAAATGAAGAGAAAATAATTGTTTTTCCAAATTCAAACTTCAAGGGAACAAATTTTGAAAGAATTTTCCGTATATGAAAAAACAAAAAATAAAAAATTCAATGACCCCAACCCAACTAACAAATCATGAAAGAATGTTCTTTATAAGAATGAAAAATTAATTAAAGATTTTATCATCTAAATAATGATTTTTTAAGTTTGGAAATTTCATAAAAAAGTATTATTGTGAGGAAAAAATAGTTAAAAACACTTAGGCCTACATTTTTATTTATCATACCAAATATTTATTATACTAGCTAAGTTATAATTTGACGCAATAAATTTTATTCAATAAAATTGTCAATAATTATGATGAAGACGTGACAAGAGTAAAGACAAATATTTACTTGAAAAATTTGGAAGATTCGAAACAAGGGTTAGAGCAGGGACGTAACAAGGTCAGGACAGAGGGGAGCCACGTCTCCCCTAACCATTTTTTTTTTCCTTTTTTCTATTTGTTTAAAAAATAATATTTATATTAATTGATTTTTATTTTATTTTATTTTTTATGTATTTAAAAAAATATATTTATATACTATTACTTTATTTATATATTACTATTTTATTTATATATTATTATCTTATTTATATTAATTTAGTTTGAATTATTTTTCTTAAATTTAAAAATTATGTTTTTTTTTATTATAATTTCTTATATTTTTGTATTTAGTTTTTCCCTTTCGTGCTTTCATTTTTTTCTTTTATTTTATTTCCATCTCAATTTTCACCATCATTTTCTTATTATTTTCAAAATTAAATTGCACTACGACAAAATTGAAGAGTTAACAAACATTTTGGATTGAACAATTTCTTCTTTTGAGTAAGTTCATTTTTTCCCTTCTTTTTTTAAAACAATTTGTTTTCTTCTTGTATGTGACTTTTCTATGCTCTAGGCATATATTATCTGTTAGAGATCATAAAATCATGCTTTAATTGTTGATCAAACTCTTATTTGTATAGATAGAATATCTTAGGCTTTGAAGTTGTGTAAGGGAAGAGAAAGATTAGGAATCTACTCTAGGGTAAGGGAAACTAATCATTTAGAAGTTATTAATTTTCTTAAAATATTGAGTCTTGCTTTTAAGATTTAATTTGGGGTATTCATAATTTTATTTTTTTTTTGTAAAAGAATTGACAAATTTATATTAGGAAAAAATATGATAAAGAGTAAAAGAATTGATTCTTTTTTCAAGAGGAAAACTTTTGATGAAGATGAAAAAAATGCATCTACGTCATCTAAAATTGAGAAACTTCATGATAATCCAAATATTGAAGAAAATGAAAATACTTTAGAACGAAATCCGATGAAGCGTCTTCAAATCTGGTAATACCCACCAAATCAAATTGATGAGGTACAGAATGCTTATCTAAAATGGGGTCCATATCAAATGCATCTAGAAAATTATCCGTTGTCTGGTAAAGATGATCGCCATTAAAAGATGCTACGTATTGCTTACCGTGTTATCTTTTTAGTAAAAAATCAAGCGGAGGACTTGACTCAGATGTTTTCATTCTTACATGTAATTGAGTTTATTTTCATTGAAATCTAATTTGCAATAAGTTGATTGACATTAACATATTTTAATTTTTTGAATGTTTTTTTATAGGTTTTAAAAGTTGGAGAACCATTTTGACTAAAAGTAACTTTTGGTTTTTATTTAATATATATTATTATTGATGATAAACTTTATGTTACTCTTTTATATATATATATATATATATATATATATATATGTATATATTATTGTTATATTGTTTGGATTATATTATCATGAGTGCTTATTTTAAATAAAAAATGATGTAAAAAATTAAATTTTTTAATTAAAAAAAATAATTTATATATAACAAATATAATTTGGCCCCCCTAAAATTTTTGGTCAAGTTCTGTCACTAGGTTAGAGCAAGGAAAAAAAAGGAAATTCTTTAATAAGTGTTATCCATATTATTTGAATACAAGTCCAAGATTCACATAGAAAAGACTAAGATTGTGAATTGCATCATGATCCAAATGGAGAATGACTAATGCACCACTTTACTGCACTGATCCGAGAGTTCCATGTATTGGTGGAACAAGCAAAGATGGTGGAACAACTGGAGAAGGGCCCAAGTCGGGTCATGAGGGCACATCCTAACAACAGTAGCATCAATGAGAAACGACAAGAGAAACCTTACACCAGACCTCAATGTGAAGGACGAGGGACAGTGAAGTGTTTCTAGTGCAGAGGAGACCATTTTCGACGAGTTTGTCCGGAATTTTCAGGAGCAAAGTCGTATGAGAAGAAGTGTTACAATTGTCGCAAGTCGGGTCATTACGCCAAATCTTGCCCTGAACGGGGGAAGTCTGAAGTGCCACGACAACAACAAGGTAAAGTTTGAATTGATTTTTTTTCTTTTGGGGTAGTGAAGCATGTTATGTTAGTTGTGTGATGTATGCTCGAAGTTCGTTCATCCCTTTAAAACCAAGTTGTACTTTTACTCAGATGACTAGGGAGAGTCGAGTAAAAGGAGTTGTTATTTTACCCTTAGGACTTTGGAGAGTCGGATAAAATGGAATTTTGGGTTACTGTAAGACTTTGATATAAGCTTAGTAACAATGTCCTTGCTGGGTTTTGTTGAGCAGACAAAGAATGTTGCTTGGGAGGCTTAGGAAAAGTTATGCTCTTACCGGGTTTTGGTGAACATGTAAGGGTGGGACTCTTGTTGGGTTTTGTTGAACAGACTAGAGTTGTGTTTGTGAGACTCAGGGGAAACAACACTCTTATCGGGTTTTGGTGAACAGGTAAGTGGTGGGCTCTTGTCGGGTTTTGATGAGCAGACAAGGGTGGTTGTTGTGAGTGTGAGGGTAAGCAACGTCCTTACCGGGTTTTGGTGAGCAGGAAAGGGTGATACTCTTCCTAGGTTGTGGTGAGCAGATAAGAGTTGTTGCTTATGGGTCTTAGTGGAAGCAACCCTCTTATCGGGTTTTGGTGAACATGTAAAGGTGGTACTCTTGTTGGGTTTTGGTGAACATGCAAGGGTGGTTGCACGTAAGACCTAAGGAAAAGTAGTACTCTTACCGGGTTTTGGTGAACGGGTAAGGGTTGTGGCTCTTGTCGGGTTTTTTTGAGCAGACAAGAGTTGTTTTTTGTAAACCTCAAGGAAGCAATGCTCTTACCGGGTTTTGGTGAACATGTAAGGGTGGGACTCTTGTCAAGTTTTGTTGAACAGACAAGAGTTGTGTTTGTGAGACTCAGGGGAAGCAACACTCTTACCGGGTTTTGGTGAATAGGTAAGTGGTGGGCTCTTGTCGGGTTTTGATGAGCAGGCAAGGGTTGTTGTTTGTGAGTCTCAGGGTAGGCAACACTCTTACCGGGTTTTGGTGAGCAGGTAAGGGTGATACTCTTGTTGGGTTTTGATGAGCAGGCAAGAGTTGTTGCTTATGGGTCTTAGTAGAAGCAGCATTCTTACCGAGTTTTGGTGAGCAGCTAAGAGTGTACTCTTGCTTGGTTTTTTTGGTGAGCAGGCAAGGGTAGTTGCTTATAAGACCTAAGGTAAAGTAATGCTCTTATCGGGTTTTGGCGAGCAGGTAAGGGGTATTAGTTGTCTTTCCCAATGCGTTGGTGCGCAAAGGGTGAGGTTCTTTCCAAGAAGTGTTGGTGCGCAGGGAAAGGAACTTGTGAACTGGAAGTATTAAGAACAGAAAATGTCTTGGTAGAGTGATCAAATGATTTTTCCATTCTTTTGTGTGTTGCCACCTTGGAAAAAAATGATTATTTCCTTACATCTTTCATATTTGTCTACTCTCTATTGTTCTTTCTTTTTCACTAAAATTTAGAAAATCCTATTCTACCTAGATTTATGTGGTGGTCATAACTCTTGTTCAAATCATCCAAAATTAGTGATTCTTAAGTCTAAATTAAAGTTCGTCTTTTACATTATTTTAGAATCACTTCAACTGGAATTCTACATCTCAATATATTGACATCTCTAAATTATTGTCCAAACTGAAATTTCAACCACTTTTCAATTCACATTTTCATTAATTTTTCAAGTTTTTTTAAATGATTCTAATCCTAAAAAACCATAAGTGAGGCCTTACGAATGGGTTCACATCAAATTGTAATACCCATTATCACAACTGCCCATTACAACATTGCAATAAATAATCATTTTTTTTTCTTTCATCAGGATCATCTTAAGTTGACGTGATATTCAGACTAATTCTCTTCCCAACATGCCTTAAGCCAACCGTTATTTTCTTTTATATTTTTTTCTTCGCGAATGTTTTAGCATCAAGCGAGTGCCTTCTTATTCAACTTCTATATTTTCGGAACTTGCTTAACCAAATTAAAGTTTTAAGATTTTAGCTATTTTCTTAAAATAAAACATTTGCCAAACATTTGGAATTTTATCAAACATTCCAGTACTCACTTACGTCAACTTATTTAGTTTTTATTATTGCTGATAAAAAAATTATTAGTTTTTTTTTTATATAATCAATCGCTAACTATTGGTTAAATATTGAGACTAAACAACGTTTTCTATTTATTTTTCGATAAAATATGTTTTTTGTAAGGCCCCCTTTCTATTTTTGCTTCCTTTTAAGGGTTGTTCTACAGTAATGGGCCTAAAGGTCGGCTCATAGGATAAAAGCCTTTCATGTTGCCCTAATCCCACACCCACTTTCACTCTTTCAGAAATCAGCCGTCACCCTTCTACTCCGTGAGAGAGAGAGCTCTGTTAAGGTTCAGCCGCCTTCCGCATCCAGTGGGCTCGAACTAGTTTTTCACTTCTCGTAAGTCTGTTCCAACCCCTACTCGTACTTCCTCCAGTGTTTATTCATGTTTGTTTCAGCTAAGAATCCGTAGTCAGCTCATCATATGATCTGCTCCGTTGTTTTTTTCAGTTCCTAAGTATAACCTAAAGCTATGGTGCCCGTGGTTACTGTTGAGTCCTGTACTAGCATATTCCAGGTACGAGAAGCTAGAACCCTCTGCTTGTTTGGTGTGAGTATGTTATTTTATGTGGTTGGTGATTCTCTTTTGTGTTTACCTGTTGATATGGATGTATGATACAGTGGGATTGTTGCTTGTGGTATGTCTTCGCATCTATTGTAGGTGAAAACAGTGGCGGGCACTGATAAACTCGCCCAAGCGAGCTGGTCTCGCCTAGGCGAGACTAACAGAGGCTCGCCTAAGCCCTTTTTCCATGAATGGTCGCCCAGGCGACCCACTGTGATTCTGAGCGAGCGAGCATCTCGCCCAGGCGAGAGGGGTCTCGCCTAAGCGAGATCCCACGAGTGCTTCTGTTCCCTTCTCGAGCCCTCGTCTAGGCGAAGGGGGAGCTCGCCTGAGCGAGCACGTCTCGCTTGAGCGAAACCCCTCAGCCTGAGCGAGGTGCTGAGCGAGACAACGCTTCGCTTGGGACGTGTGTTTATTTTGGATGATCTGTTTTGATGGGTTGAATTGTGTGTGTGTGTGTGTGTATATATATATATATATATATATATATATATATATATATATATATATATATATATATATATATGTTGAGGGGGGGATTCATATGTGATGACGGGTGAGAGTGGCATGATCTTACGTGAATATTACATGAGTGGTTAGATTTGTATGCGATCATAAATCAGGTATGAACAATGATCAACCTTGGTGGTTGGTAATTTTGTGGCATGACATTGACATGAGGGGAGATGTTTCCTTAAGGTTGGTAATACGAGCTGGTACTGATTGACATGTGATATACGGGAGTTGTCTATGGATGTTGGTATAAATCTTCCCTGCATAGTGTATGTGATCATTTTCCTTGCTGATTTATGAGTGTTAGTCTGTGTCAGCGTGTAATTCCTTGGGGTCTCTAGGTGAGACCTCCGGGGCTACGCTTCAGTGGTAGGGACGTAATTCCATGGCCCCTGTTAGTGGGTGTCCATGGTGGTGCCCATCTGTATAACTAGGTAAAGATTCAAGTTAAGGTTGCATCCTGACACTCTAAGGAGCCAGTTAGTCTCACTTAGAGCGGACTGACTCCTGTGGGGAGAGTAGCAGGAGACCTGAAATTCATTAAGGGCTAACCTTGTGGTGAGGGAAATTTGATTCATTGTAACACTTGTAACACATAGCTCGGGGATGAGCAGCTCGGAGATGAGTAGAGGTATCCACCACAAGTGTAGGCATCCGTTGAATCCGACTAAGTTATACGTATCCGGATGAGTCGAGTCGAGTCGAGTCGTAGTGTATTGAATGAAGAGTCATAACATGCGTGGTTGTTATATAGATATGGGATGATGAAAATATATTTGACTGTATGATGAATATGTTGTTGGCTCTAGCTTACCCGTTTTGTTTCATGGTTGTATTGTATGTGGTTGTTCTTCGTGCGATGATCATCAATTTGATTGATGGGAGCAGATGGGCGAAGTTCTCGTGGTCAACAAGGGAATGACGAGTCCGCTGCTTAGCCATCTGGACTGGAGTTATTTTATTCACGATTTTTTTAGGGCTACGATCCCTGTATCGTTTTATGCTTTCATACTCTACACTCTTTGTTAGAATTGTATCTGGTTTATGTTGGCATCGTGGTGTGTCCAGGTTGTAGGGGTTGTGTTAAGGATCCCAAGACTACGCTACTATACTTTTATCGCATGACGTTTCCTTTAATTTCGTTTAATAATTAAATGGGGCGTTACATTTTTCATAAAAACAATTCCGATTTCTGTTTTTAGTATAATAACAAAAAGTTGACTGATTTTCATGCAATAAGTTTACTTTCATTTGGATTTTAACCAATAAGAAAATATTCTTTAACAAATATTTTTATCGATAAAATTGACAAAAGTTACTAAATAAAGTAATTATTTATTTTTTTTATAGAGGTTACAAAAATAAAATAATAAAATATTAATTTTTTTTACCAAATATGATTGTTGATCAAAATTTGTTAAATAAAACTTTTTTAAGTTATCATTTCCGGTATAAATAAATATGAATATGTATCGAACTAAAATTAGTTAACTTTCTATCTTTATACCAAAATTGAAAACTACTAAAACCTCTATGAACAACATTTTATCTTTTTTTCCTTCAAATTTTCCCCTCCCACATACTTAAAACAGTAACGGAAATTTCCTTCGACATGCATTGCGTGTTAGTCCCATGCTGCAATAATTAGAAATTACTATATAAATTGCATTAATCTGTCCCTTTTACTTTTGTGTGACGAATCAGACAAGCGAGTTCCATGAACACATACAAACCAATCTTCAAACATTGAAAAGTTTTGAAACTGATGATGACATGATAACGATGAGACAACATAAGTAAGACAAAACAAAAGATGCAGTTCGTTTTTACAGGTAAGAGATAATATATCAATGGACAAAGGCATTTTCAGCCGATGAAGGCGCAACTTGTTTTGCTTGTTCCTC
>Ga0214544_1010234_pt1 | contig 13960 bp, 14 predicted proteins | sample CNSS3metaG_FD_160074 | JGI IMG/M metagenome (GOLD analysis project Ga0214544, IMG submission 160074) | Root nodule microbial communities from cowpea collected in UCLA plant growth center, Los Angeles, California, USA - CNSS3 | ecosystem: Host-associated > Plants > Roots > Nodule | place: USA...
TTTGGGAATATCATTAGTCAACATGGGGTTTTCAACAGATAAGGCTTTTGCTGAAATGGGTTTAATTATCTTTTAGCTTTTGATCCATTGTTTCCTTTAGTGAGTTTGGTCTTTAATAAAATAAAATGGGGTTGAAAGATTCATGTGGCTAATCTCATAACTTAACTGGAAACGATTTTTATTATTGTTGTTGATATATTTGTTAGGTTTTCTATTTACATTCACTGTAGTGATATTTTATGGCATTGTTGAGATCTCTCTTCGCATTTTCAGGTGACATTCATGGGCAGTACAGTGATTTGTTAAGGCTATTTGAGTATGGGGGTTTGCCTCCTAAGGCAAATTATCTCTTTTTGGGGGACTATGTGGACCGTGGGAAGCAGAGCTTAGAAACCATATGTCTTTTGCTTGCATATAAAATCAAATATCCCGAAAACTTTTTCCTGTTGAGGGGGAATCATGAGTGTGCTTCCATTAATAGGATTTATGGGTTTTATGATGAATGTAAGAGAAGGTTTAATGTGAGGCTTTGGAAAGCCTTCACCGAATGTTTTAACTGCCTTCCTGTGGCTGCCCTAATAGATGATAAAATATTGTGCATGCATGGTGGTCTTTCCCCTGAACTCACAAACTTGGATGAAATCAGGAATATAATCCGTCCTACTGCAATTCCCGACACTGGCTTGCTCTGTGATTTGCTTTGGTCTGATCCTGGTAGGGATGTGAAGGGTTGGGGAATGAATGACAGAGGAGTGTCCTACACCTTTGGCCCTGATAAGGTGGCTGAATTTTTGACAAAGCATGACTTGGATCTCATTTGTCGTGCTCATCAGGTTACTATCTTTTGTTGACAATACTCATTCAGCTTCTCTAATACAAGGGTGAACGTATGATGCTTTGCTGTAAATTGACACTAAATTTTTGTGTAGGTTGTAGAGGATGGGTATGAATTCTTCGCTGACAGGCAACTTGTTACGATATTTTCAGCTCCAAACTACTGTGGTGAATTTGACAATGCTGGTGCAATGATGAGTGTGGATGATAACTTGATGTGCTCTTTTCAGATTCTGAAGCCTGCAGAGAAAAAAACAAAGTTTGTGATGTCAAACAAGATATGATGGTTTGCACATTACTTTCACGTAATTAACTAAGGTTATGTTACTATTGCTTTTCCTTTTATTTTTTATGGTATAGGTTCGTTGACTGAGCATACAATTTAAAACTGCACTGATTTGTTTATGTGAGATTCCTGGTTTTTGTTTTGTTATCAATGGGTTCTTATAATTTAGAAGATTTAATCAATTACTTCCCAAAACAGTATAAGAATATTTTGACCTTTTTTTTGTAATGGGGGTTGTGTTGATTTACTTGCAATGGTTTCAGCTATTAAAAACCATATCTTTTTAATCCAAGCATAGAAAAAACTTTAAACTAAAAGAAAGCCCAAAGCGCACCTTTACCAGACCTTGCTGTATTTTCGAATTTGATTTGTCAAGTAACAAATATCATTTTAAAAGGGAAGGGAATAATGCTACTGTTATTACTGTATTGTCAGGGTCAAAGTTTTTTATTTTATGATTTTGGGATCAAGTTTCTATTAAGAAAATCCTGTTAAATGACTCAAATTCTTGCTTCTATGCTCATTAGCATCAGGGAGTTGTGGAGGTATGTATTAATTTATTAATTTATGAAGGTATTTTGAGACTTCTTAGATTCTGGTAGTTGCTGAAATCTAAAATAAAAGCTCTCTTGGGAAGGTGGCAAAAAAGTGATTCCCTCTCCTAAATTAGTTAAACCAGATGGCTGTTTCTTCAAGCTGAGTAATAGGATATGGCTTGTTTTTTAAGACCTTTATTCTCAAAAGCTTTTTTAATATAAATTGACGAGAAAAAAACACTTGAAACCCTTGTTTTTTAATTTTTTTCTTACACTATATAATTAAAATTTTTATTGAAACTTATCTTTTGATTAAAAATATTTTTTTCTTAAATAACATACAAGGCTCTTAGTTTAAATATATAAATGAAGATATCCCTTTTGCTGCATGATGACTACCAATATGTGAAATAAACTTGCAGATGGATTTGTTAGGTTTGGTTTCTCTTGTTACTAGTTATGATCAATTATATACATCGGATAGTTTATACATTAAGTGCATGTTTGATTGAGCTCATTTGGGAAGAATAGTTGTTTATTTTCCAACTTCATCAGAGCTTTGGAGAATAAATGATTATTTCTTCAATAATAATCTATACCAAGCATATACTGCTTTGAAACAAACAAACCAAGAACATATGCTAGAAACCGAAAAATAAGTCTAAGAACAAAGCTTGGGTACAGGTTTTAAATGCTTTTGGTGTTATTCTTCGATCAGAACTAGCTCACTTCAATGATCTTCACAGTAAATTTTGGTGTTGGCTACCAAGGTGTATCTTTCAATTTGGTGGGAGAATAACATCAAAAGCATCCTAAAAACTGCATCTAAGTTTTGTTGATAGCAAGAAAAGTAAATGGGATTGTGTAAAAGATCTTTTGACTGTATTCTTATTTGGAAAAAAACTATATAACAATGAAAGCTTTATCTCAGTAGGTGAAGTTGGTCATATGGATCACATGATGTCATTTGACTCAGTTAAAGATCAAAGAACATATTAGGCAAGCTTTTGCTCTGTTGTCATACTGCCAATGGTGGTTATTAGTCAATGTCTGCTTTAATATATAATAGTGTTATTCTAAGCATTGCATGAAAATATAACAGCCTCTTGGGCTTGACAGTTTTCAAGGCATGCTGAACCCTTTGCTACAGACAGAGTAATAGTAGGAAGCTTCTTTTATCTTGTATAAAAAACTTTTGCTCCCTCCTTTCTCACAATTGGTAAATTTAATTTGTATAAAAAATTTGTAGTCTGGATAACAACTAGGTTGAACTGAAGCCGTGTATGTATATTATGCATTTTTTTTTCTGTAAATTGCTATTTCTTTTCATTGTATTTGTATATAGTATTCTTTCCTTTATTTGGCTATCTGGTATACTAGAATAGGAAATTCCCTTACTTGACCCCTGAATGCCAAATGAAACTCTTTTTTTCATCTCTTTTCATGTTAGCTTCTATTTGAATAGACTATACTATGTATTCATAACTCAGATGCTTTGTGTTAACTATTAACTTTTCCTTTCCTCTTTTTATCTACTCACAGGTGCAGATGTATTCACGGACTTATATTTAATTACTGAAGATTTCATGGTCTTATATTCTATCTATTCTGAGGTGGTGGTGGTGATGGTGATGGACCAGCAAAATTACTGTTAGAACATCCAGTCATGCATTGAGCGTGAAGTACTATAAGCGATATTGGGCACTGCTGGGTGGCCATAAAAGCAAAGGCTTTTATCTTCATTTTCTTTTGTTGTTTCATAATTATTCTACGACACAGTATGTACATATATGTGTTGTGGATGCTGTGGAAATGACCTTCTTTGCTCTGAAAGGTTCTCTTAGACTATAAATTTACACTGATAGAACAGTATGTGATGGTGATTCTGACCAATTTTATTCAGTTAGTAAAGGTGCAATTGCTTGGATTTTTTGGTTTCATATTGGTCTGTGCTTGCACTGTTTGATCATGATCTGATGCTATTAGGGACAATTCAGTATCTTTGCTAATCTTCTTATTTTGGAACATCTATGATTGCTTTGATTTATCATTAGATTGTGGTGTCTTTTTTATATATAAGAATTGAATAAGTTAACAATGATTAACGCATACTTCACTCATTATGAGATATGTTAGTTTGCATTCTTATCTAGAAAAACTTAGAATAAAAATTTGAAATAAGTAGATTAAGGTGTTTTTCATATTAAAAATAAGTAATGGTTTATATTTTTTAATTTTAAGAGAAATATTAGTGACACTTCTTTTAATGCTTTTTTCAACATGTTTTTTTTTTTTCTGTTGTCTGAAATTTATTTAGGGAAACATATTTTCTGTATTCTTTCCTCTAATTTAGAAGAGAGAATTATAACATGTAAAAAAAGTGTTGGAAAGAGTATAGGTAACATTTCTTATATATTGGTTTTCTTAATAATAACATGTGGAATCTATGTTATAGAATTTTGAATGAAAAAAAAAAACGTGAAATTTTTGTTATTTTTTACGTGATTATTCTTATTTCATTATTATTTTTTATTAGTAGTTCATATGATCAATTATAATTTCGTATGCATAGATGTGAAGTTGTTAAAAAGAAAAAAAATGGCATGTTAAAAGCGTAAGTGATTATTAATAATAATTTATTTTTTCTTTCGACTTAAATATCTTTTTCACTTTATTTTTATTCTATTTTTCATTTATCAAGTTATTAATTTTTTTATTCTATTCTTCATCTATTTCTCACTTTTCAGTTTCCATTTTCTTTAAGTAGTGAAAGAGTGTCTTTTTCATTGCTTTTTTAAGTATGAATTCTCATTCGATCTGATAATCCTTCAAATTCCACTCAATTTGACTTATTTACACTCTAATATTTAAGTTTATCCATAAATACTAATTTAATCCTTCAAATAGATTAATAATAACATTGTTATCATTTATAGTTTAAATATGTTGTTCTAAAGTTTATCCTTAAATACTAATTTAATCCTTCAAATAGATTAATAATAACATTGTTATCATTTATAGTTTAAATATGTTGTTCTAAAACAATCGTGGTTAAATAAAGTTTAAAAGTAACCCAACTTTTAATCACCATAATATTTTTTTATTAAATTTTAAACATTATAAAAGAATAAAGGAAAAGAAGGAAAGTTTGATACAACTTAATATCTCATTTCAACCCTCACAAACTTTCTCCTTCTTCATTTTACACCCCTCATACATTTACCTTCTACAAATTCTCACCTTAAACACGACTTCTCAAAATGAAAAACGAAAAGTGTTATTTTATAAAAATTAATTCGATAATATATGTATATAGAGAGAATGTTATCAAACGCAAGTTTAATCTAATGAAAAACAAAATTTAAAATAATAATATTAGAGTGTATTTTACAGGGTAGTTGTACTTTTAATTATGACTCATCTATACTAGTATCTTTCTAAAGTTTACTTATTTATGTTTTTTTTAAATACCCATATTAAATATATCTTCTGATGAGAAGAGATGATTGGGAACATTAAAATCGAAGTGATTTTAGCCACCATTATATTTTAATAAATAATTTGAACAATTTAACTAATCATAATAATTAATTTAAATTTTGAAGTGATTTTTAGATGTTTTTATAAAAATAAATATTTTAAAGAAAAGTATAAAAATGTTATTGTAAATTTGATATAAATTTTTGGGTAATATTGAAAAGACAGTGAATAAAAACAGGAATTTAAAACATAAAAGATAAAAAATAAAAAAATAATCTTGCAATCCATGTAGCGTAAAAAACGAGCAAAGAAAAGAAAGTAATATTAATTACTAATTTATTAATTAACTTATTAACTAATTAACTAATATTAATAAAATAAAATAAGTAAGAGGTAATCACTAGGACAAGCGCTAGTCATTGCAAGAGCAGCGTTGGAACGATGATGAAGAGCATATAAAGGCGCCCACTGTCTTAACTTTTTCTTCGTTCAAAAATTTCACTCTCTCTCTTTCTGGTAGAGTGGTTGTTTTGTAGGGTTTATAATTCATATTCATATTTCAAATCAAATCGGGAATGCTACCCTCGCAAAACTACTTTTCCTCAAACTAACATTTCAAATTCAAATTCAAATTCGGCAAGTTTACCGATCCGTCAATGGCGTTATTGGCGGCTAGTGGCGGTGACACCGTCAAACTCTTCGACGCCTCCGCCGTCAAGCCCGGCGTGTACACGCCCTCCGGCGATCCATGTGCCCTCAGCTTCACTCCTTCTCCCGGTTCCCAAGTCCATTCAGTCAAGTGGAACCACACCAGTGAGTCCATTTCACACATTTTAGCTTTCTAGGGTTTGCATTTCCCCTTATCGTCGTCGATTGCGCTGAATTTGAGTTTTCCGCAGACTTAGTTGTGGCCAGTGCGGGAGACGATAAGAAGATCTCGCTGTGGCGGAAGAATGGGCACACGATGGGGACCATTCCGGTTGCCGGCAGTGATAGTGGAGACAACATTGAGGTCATTTCTGACACATGCTTTACTTATTTGATGTTTTTTTTTTAAGCAACATCTGGTAGAAAAATAGAAATTAGTTGACACAATATGCATACTGTGTGGCAATGCTCTTGCTCTCCAGGAGACAAAGCTCTAAAGTCAATGACACACCAAAGACTCAAATGACAACAGCATATACCTAATTACATAACCTATTATGCATTACTGTAATATAGAACTCAGCAGGAATTACACGATGAGCTATTTTATGGAACGATGTCTGATAATACGTAGCTACTCCTTACTCTGTCGTAACTACCAACGGGACAGTGAATATTGGGAGAATCTGCCACCAAAGTTAGCTGTACTAAGTTGCCGGGCTATAATTCTCACCCTAGAATCCCATATCTCCAATGTGGGACCAAAGTCTCATACCTTTCAATTGGATACTAAAATCTGACCACACTCCACAGCCCAGGCAACTATGCGAGCTGGCTGTGCATCTGTTCACTTGGCCAGTTTCGGGTTAACGCTACAATACCAATATATTATTTGCACTTCTCACTTTCAACTGAGAGATTTGGTGGAAGGCTAGTTGTTGTTAGAAATGCATCTAATATAAAAAATTAGCTCTTCGAAAGTGAAACGTATACTGTGAAAGAGTGATTAATTGTTCATGATTGATTTAAATTAAGGCATATAATCCACTTTACATTAGTGGTGGAAAGGGCCATGCTTTGAAGGAGTCAAATCCAATTATACCGGATTGCACATGTCAGTTTTTATCAGTTCCCTGTCAACATTGTGCACAAGTTTTAAAGCCCTGTTTTGGTTCTTTGCACTTGTTTGAAGTGCCTTAAAATTGTTGCCTTTGCACTTGTTTTTGCGTGATGATGCAGTGTCAGCATCACCACAAACGTGTGTGTGAAATTTTTGGGATAAATTTAATGATATTCTTAAGGAAAAAAACTACATTCAAGAATTTCCTTCAACATTTGATCCAATTAACAGAGAATTGAACTTTGATTGTGCATGAGGGGGAAGATTATCCTGTCAAAGTTGGCTCTTCTTGGATTTTTCAGAAGAAGTGACAAAGGCAGGGAGACCCCTTTGTGTAATGCTTCTAGTTTCCTCTCTGATAGTCCTTGTAGGTCATAATTTTGGCAGAAGCAGTCAGACAGTTTGTTACTTTCTTTTTTTCTTTCTGTGTTACTTCATGCATGGCTTCATGCTGTTTTTTATCCTCGCAGGAATCTATATTGGCTATCAGCTTTAGCAACAAGGCATCCAGATATGTATGTTCTGGAGGCACTGGTCAAGTTGTAAGGATATGGGATTTGCAAAGGAAACGGTGTATTAAATGGCTAAAGGGTCATACTAATACTGTCACAGGTGTAATATACAACTGTAAGGATGAACATTTGGCATCTATCAGCCTTAGTGGAGACTTAATGCTTCATAACCTTGCTTCCGGGCAAAAGGCTGCTGAGCTCAAAGATCCCAATCAACAGGTTTTTCTGCTTTGTTGTACTTGATCCTTCTGCATCTTTGTGAGTTGTTTTGTATGTGTATGGACTAACCCTCCCTCCATCTTTGAAATTGTAAGACCAGATGTTGAGAGTTCTTGATTATTCTAGAGTTAGTCGTCACCTTCTTGTGACTGCTGGTGATGATGGGACAGTACATTTGTGGGATACAACTGGTCGCAGCCCTAAGGTATGCAATATGCTCTCTTTATATGTATAAATAGATTATGCTGCAAAATTCTACCAAAAATGAGCTTGGTTGATAGTTGAAACCACAAATTGGTCTTCTTCATTCAGAATAATAATAAAGAATAACTTGTATTTGCAACGTCTTCCTTTTATTTCTATTGTACAACCTTCATAATCATATGTCTCAGTGATCAATTTGGTATTATTGTGGTTTAACGAATTAACTCTTTCTGTAGTAGGTTTCTCCTTTCTTGCCTTTTATTTTTCATCATTATTTCAGATAGATGCTTTTGAGTTGACAATATATTTTTTCTTTCATTGTGTTTGAAAAAAAGGTTTCATGGACAAAGCAGCATTCTGCTCCAACTGCTGGTATTAGCTTCTCTCCATCCAATGACAAGGTTTCATTTTTTATTGCTAGTTCGACTTTTATAGTATACAGTGAGATTGTTTCATCCCCGCTTTAAACTTTTGACCCATTCTTTGGGTTACAATAATATTGCTTTCTGATTTCTTTCTTCAATTAACAGATCATTGCTAGTGTTGGCCTTGATAAAAAAATGTACATTTATGATTCTGGATCTAGAAGACCATCATCTTACATTTCTTATGAAGCACCTTTCTCTTCATTGGCCTTTAAAGATGATGGTTGGATGCTGGCTGCTGGAACTAGCAATGGCCGTGTGGCATTCTATGATGTTCGTGGCAAACCACAACCTGTTGCTGTTCTTCATGCTTATGGTAGTTCTGAGGTAATTCTTAGCTTCATCAACAGTGTTTCTTTTTGTCTGGACCTGCATGGTTTAATGTATTTAAGCCTGTTAGTTGGTTACCATTCATAGTTGTCTCATTTGACATTAGGATAGATTCATGGAAGTTGAAAATTGTCTTACATCTACCACTGGCTTGAACTCACGCAGAGCACTTTAAGCTTCCACAATTACTTAAAATTAGTTTTTTCTCATCCCAAAAGGGGAAAGTAAATCTATCCAACAATTAAGCCTTCATAGCAATTCCCTTGATGCTCTGTAATGGGTGAGCAAGCTACCTTATTTATGTTTGTTTACATACATGATCTGTAAAGGTTATGAAGATCCTTCTTTCATATCTTGTTGAGCATTAGATTTACAAATTTGTGGTGCACAAATTTATTAAGGGGTATTTGATTTCATGTTGACAAGTAACACAGATACCTTCTAAGAAAGTTCTTTAGGTCTGTTATAATCTACAATTAATACCTGCTTCCTACATTTTTTTGTTCACACGACTTGATCTTTTTATTTGACCAATGTTCCTAGATTATGTGACCAGTTTTATTTCTTTGCTTATGATAAACAATTCTTTCACCTGATATATATTTAACTGTGTATAGCAGAACAGAGACAAAAAATTATTCTGCTATATAATTTCAGTTTTAAAATAGCTTGATGGCACGTGATATATTTATTCAGTATTGTGATTAGTGATATTTTGGACCAGAGTGAGGTTTATAAACGTATAGTAGCATGTATAATTGAATAGCAGAAGATTTTTTTTGTATTTAATTAAATATAGATTGTAACATGGGTTGTTTTCTCTTGTGGGGATGATTATGTAAATGCAGAAACTAAACTCCTAGAGTTTTTCTAAGCAGTGAAAATATTATATTGTCATTTGATGATAAATAATTATTCCAAAACACATTATAAACTGATGGCACTTTAATATGAAGGATTAAAATCTTCCAATGTTAATCACTGATTTATGCTTGTAAAATTAATGTCTTCTTTTTATCTAATTATTATAGCATGTAACAGGCTGTTACGAGCTTATGCTGGCAAAGGTCTAAACCAGTTGTTGTTGATGAAAGAAATTGCACTGCTGAGACTGCTCTTGTGGGAGATACAGTTGAAGATTCAATACTTATGCCTGATCCTTTACCTCCGGCAAGTTCATCAAACATTTCTCTATCGACATCCATGCTGAATCCTAGGAACTCTGGTCGGGTGGGTGTCTCCATTGATGCTGCTTCATTTGTGGCATCTGGCAGTGGTTTTCCATCCAACGTACCAAATGTATCAAATGCAGAAGAAACTCCACAACGAAACAATTTATGGCCAGGTGGAACCCTGTCAAGATTGCATGCTCCCCGAGGTAGTTATAACCTAAAGGATGACATGGAGGTGTTCTCCCCTCTTGTGGATGTTCAACCATTAACGCCCTCTCTATGGGATGAAAATGGGATGAAGAAGGATATTTTATTTTCTGATAGGAAACCTATGTTGTTTCCTTCATCTAGTCGAAGATTTTCAAATTCTGAGGAAGGAATCAGTGACCATCCTATATCTGATTGGAAATCTGGCTCATCTTCCAAGCAGGTTATTGTCTCACATGACCCTGATTTTGAATTTAGCTCTGTGAAACATCGATCTATAATTCTTCAATTCAAAGTGAAATAAATCTGGGTTTATTGCTATTGATGCCACTTAGTTAAACATTGTCAATGTGTGACACTTTAATTCCCGGAGATTCAGTGGGAGGACTACTGCATTTTTTTTGTTTATAAGAGCTCCATAACTGGAATTACTTGATTAGGAAGGAAGGCCATTTCTCTTTTATGCCTGTTTCTTATTAATTACTTTGTCAACCAAGTGTACCCTGATGCCCACAAAATGTTTGTTCCTTCCTCGTATTCTCTTCATGGTTAAAGTTGCATCGCCCCTAACACCAAAGTCACAGCTAAAAGATTAATTTCTTTGAGGAGAATTTTTTAGATGCATTTAATTCAGTCATTTGATTGAGATGTGATCTGTGAGGAAGACATGCTACTTAAGATCGTCTGTTTTCTAAGTTGTTTTATCAAATCATTTCCTAGATTATTATGTATTGGTTGTTTGGATTGAGTTCTGTACTGTGCCTGCCTGGGGAAGTTCCCTGTGCCAGAATAAACCAAAATTGGAAATAATTCACTTTTATATTATTTGAATTGATTTAAAAATCAAATATTACGCTTGAGACTAATCGGAAAAAGGGGAATTGATTTGATTTTAAATGCTTTAAATTTTTTCTTTTCTGCAAAGTAAAATGATGAAGTGAATAACGGTAAAATTGTTTACTAATTTAGAATCCAATCTAATGCAAATTCAATCATATTTGATAGAATTCATAAATATAAAGCAACGACCCGTGACATTTTAAGAAACAAATCATTTCCTATTTTATGAACATTTCAAACATATCCCTCTTTCATTTTTGTATTCCATACATATTTATGTTTTACCAGGCAAATTTTGACTGATTATATTGCAATCTAATTGTAGGATATTACTCAGTCTTCCTTTCCACTTGCGGGGTCAACTCCTCCTCCTCCTCCTTCAAAGAGTGAAGATTCTTCTATCACTCCTCCTGAAGCCTGGGGTGGTGAGCGGTTAAGTGAAAAGTATGGTTATCACCGTCAGCCTGTCAATGTACCATCTCGTTTTGGGATGTTGGCTTCTAGTGGTCAGACAGCAGGATCAATGTTATCTGGATTACATGATACTTCCTCGTCTATGGGTGTTAGTTCCTATGCCACTTCAAGCCTGAGTTTAGCTAATATACGTACCAAGGATGCCTCTACAAGCCAGGAGATTTCCTTGGGGTTTACTGATCACACTTTCCCAACTTCTTTGCCTTTGTCCGCCAATGCAAAATCCAGCCTTGGACAAGCAAACATCGAGTCCCCAAAAATCCTTGATTCCCCGAGAATGTCATCTTTTAATAGAAGATTTTCTACTTATGCTGAAAGAATAAGCACTACTTCTACCTTCAGCGACGGAGTTTCCCTTTCAGTTGGCTCTCCTAAGATTAAGAAATCAGGAGCCGAAACCAGAGAAGAACTTCTAAATAGCTTGCTGTTGAAGTCTGATACATCTGCTCCAACAGAATCTGGCTCATTTCCACTGACAAGTGTATGCTAATATTTACAAATTAATTAGATTTTATTATTACTTCATATCTTGATGTATGTGTTTGGAAGAGAGTAGATAATTTTTCTTCTGATTCTTCGTCCATTCGTGTGCTTCAGATTTGAATGGTACCGGGGAGTGGGTTTCATTGATATAGATTGTGTTATTTTTCATGCTATAAGGAATGCTAGTTATATAACGTTTCATTTATTTGCTCTAATGCTCTTATTCTCTTTTCAAATTTATGACAGGGAGTCATCCCACAACAGAAAGCATCTCAGCCAGACCCACAAGGATCTTCATTTACACTTCAGCTTTTTCAACGGACCCTGGAAGAAACTCTGGATTCCTTCCAGAAATCCATACACGAGGATATGAGAAACCTTCATATTGAAATTTTACGACAGTTTCATATGCAAGAGGTGTGTATCTGGAATTAGTGATGGTGATTTTCATTTTTAATTCCGCTCTAATCAATTGTCTCATGCAACAGACGGAAATGTCAGCTGTAATGAACTCTCTTATGGAAAACCAAGCTGAGTTGATGAAAGAAGTGAAGTCCCTTCGTAAGGAAAATCAGCAACTCAGACAAATGCTTTGATGGGTGTGAATACATTTTTGTTTGTCCTGTATTGTGGGGTCTTTTGATTTTCAAGAACTAACAATTGATGTATGCCTGCTGTCATCTTGATTGCGTCTTAGCTTTTAGTGGGTGGTGGTTGAAGAAAAATATCATGAGATAATTGCTTTCTACTAGAATAGGGCTTTGAAAATGTACAGGATCATGATTTTTCCAATTACAGAAGCTTTGTTGAATGTTATATTTACGCTTAAAAGCCTCTTCAATTCTCAAGAACAATTATTGTTTTTCTCAATTTTCCTAGAAGTTGGGGAAATAAAATAAATAATGTTTAGTTTTCAAATTACACTATATTTTGTTACTTGGAATGGTTTGGACACCCTTTTGCATTGAAGTGAATTTTCCATCTGTGTTGTCATTTTGTTGTCCTGAAAATCGACATTGGTTGAATTTCGTCTTTCCTTAGGGTAAAGCAGTATTGCCGTAAGTGTCATCATTCACTTTTTTTGGGAACTATTCTATTTAAGAATAAGAATATTGGGCCGTTTTGTCAACAAGTACATAAATTTGAATTTTAGATGTCAATCTGAAAATAAAGATTGTTAATGAATTTTGTGTTCTGTTGCACGATATTCTACTCCTTCATGCAATGCTTTAATTACTCTTATGTCATTTTTTTTTTCATTTTGCATATATATATATATATATATATTATTTTTTTTTTTTTTATAATTTTTAATTCAACCTTTATCTGTGAAGGGAGATTCCACTAAATTCACTGATACATTAACGAGTATGACACTATTATTCATTTCATCTTGATTTGCCTTTGAGTCACACTTCCACCTAATCATGATGCTGAAAACAATAATAATTGGTTTTCAGTTACTGTAATTTCAGTGTCGTGGAAAAGAATCTCATTACATTTTAATTTCGATTAAAGGAAAATTGAATTGTTTAATGCTATTGAAGGAGAGAATTAAACTTTACATAACCCGCGAAACTTAATTAAACTTCACGGGCCTAATTTCATGAAATTATCATGATATATAAAACAATATCTAAATTGTTTTTAAGTTCACTTTCTATTTTTTTATACGCCTTTTCTATATCTTTAGAAGGCTTAATTATCATTTTGGTCCCCTAATTTATTGGGTTGGTTCACTTTGGTCCCCTTATTATTTTTAGGTTCAATTTGGTCCTCTAATTCTTTAAAAGGTTCAATTTGGTCCCTGCCGTTAAGTCAACTTTAACACCGTCTCCGTACATGCCACGTGTCATTTTGTGGAATTTTCAATTTTTTATTTTTATTTTTATTTTTAATTTTTTAATTTTTTTTAAAAAAAAATTTAAACTGCCACGTGTCACCTTATGGTTGTGACACGTGTCATCTTATGGTTGTGACACGTGTTACTTTGAGATTTTTTATTTAAAAAATGTACTGCCACGTGGCAGGTCACGATTGTGCCACGTGTCAAGCTAACATTTGTTGTTTTCAATTTAGTCCCTCTATTTACAATTTTGATTCAATTTAGTCCCCCAATTTTTTAAGATGATTCAATTTTGTCCTCTCTAATTTGATACCAAATTAGTAATTAAGCTTAATTACAACTTA
>Ga0214544_1010239_pt1 | contig 13952 bp, 5 predicted proteins | sample CNSS3metaG_FD_160074 | JGI IMG/M metagenome (GOLD analysis project Ga0214544, IMG submission 160074) | Root nodule microbial communities from cowpea collected in UCLA plant growth center, Los Angeles, California, USA - CNSS3 | ecosystem: Host-associated > Plants > Roots > Nodule | place: USA...
CCAGCAGCACATTCTTGATGTTGAAAGAGGATCCATTGCCTATGACTCCATTTCCAAGGATTCTTCCTTTGTTGTTGTCTCCATAGGTTACAAACCCTTCCTCCTTCAACTCCAACTTTGCAAATTTTGTTTTATCTCCTGTCATATGTCTCGAACAACCACTATCAAGGTACCACAAATCTTTCTTATCACCTTTCATGACCTGCAAAACAGATTTGGATTATTTGGTACCCTTTGATAGGTTGGGTCCATCATGGTTATGCCTTTCTAGATCCTTTTGGGATCCATTTCATAATCCCTTTAGGAACATCATATTTTCTAGCATGACAATTCTTAATAACATGACCTTTTTGCATACAGTAGTTGCATGAAATGAATGGCGTGTCACTTGGCATACTTTTTAAAAAGAAACTAGAGAACTTCTTGGTTTTCTTTTGAAAAGAAGGATTGAAACCAAGTCCAGCTTTGCCAAAGACACAGTTTTGAGAACCAAGAACAACCTCTAAGTTTGCTTCCCCTCTTGTGAACCTTGCACAGGTCTTTATAAGGTATTTCACTTGATTTTTTAAAACTGTGCAATTTTCACAAGGTTTTTCAACCGGTTGATTTCTGAAATAGTCGGTTGAATTATTGTAAATCATTTCTAAATGCTCAAAATCAGTTTTTAAATCAACTATTTCTTTTTCCAGTTGGCTGACTTTGTTTTCTAGCCAATTGCTTAAGCCTTTCAACCAGTTTTTTAATGCAGAAACTTTAGCACCTTGATGTTTAACTCTTCCTTGTCAAATTCCTTACCCAAACCTATGAGATGGTTGACTATGTGAGTGAATCTCTTTTGCACATCCATTATGGATTCTCCTTGTTTCATCTTGAATAGCTCATACTCTTGAATCAAGGCATGCTTTCTTGCTCTCTTAACATCATTGGTTCCTTCATGAGTCACTTCAAGAACCTCCCACATTTCCTTGGCACTCTTGCATTGTGAAACACGAAAAAACTCATCCATGTTGAGAGATGAAGTGAGGATATTCTTTGCATTCCAATCATCTTGGGCTCTCCTCCTTTCTTCCTCATTCCATTGAGTCCATGGCTTATTAACATGCACATCATCAACAATATGCTTAGGAGTATATGGTCCATTTATGATTGCATCCCATATCCCTTGATCTATGGACTCAATAAAGATTTTCATCCTAATTTTCCAAAATTGGTAATTAATGCCACTAAACATATGGGGTCTATGAATTGAGGCACCTTCACCAAAGGGTAACTTGTTTTCAGCCATTTCAAGTAGTTCAAAACAAATTTAGGACCTTACTTGATCAAATTTCAAGTACCTTGCGCTGATACCAATTGTTAGTTTTGAAATGGTTGAAAAGCCAAGAAGGGGGGGTTGAATTGGCTAGTTAAAAATTTAGGCTATCTTTGCAAGCTAAAAACCACATTTAATTGAATCAAATCGATCACCAAGTTAGGATGCAAACAATATTGAACTGTACACTTTCAATCGATAAAAAATAGAGTTAACAGATTGATTTTACTAAACAGATTATGTCTAGTATAATCAATCGATTGAAACAGAAAAATAGTCGACTGAAATACTGGGAAAAATGCAGAAATGCGAATTTGAATTTTAAACCAGAAACAATGCTCAAGAATGATGAAGACCAGTTCCAAATGATTATACAAACATGCTCAATGTTGTAGATGCCATGAAAACATGCAAGAACATGAAAAAGATGATTAAACCACAAGTTCTTTAAACTTTAAAATGAAAATGCAAGAGAGAAGAGAGGACACCATAAATTTTTATACTAGTTCACTCAAACCTGAGCTACATCCAGTTTGTCAAGGCAACCTTAGCTTGACTTTGCACTATTTCAAAAGTTTTACAAAGTATCCATCCTTACACTTCCAAAATATGCAAAAACACCACAAAAGACTCTTGAATCACACAAGAATCACACCAGCACAACAAGAAGCCTCTTGCAGACCTGGAAAACCACCAAGCACACACACAAAGCTTGAGAAAGATCAAACCTCAGTGGTAACACAACCTAGCCTACCACAAACCACTTTCTCCAAGCTTCAAACCAAGCCAAAAGCTCCAAGAATTGATCCAAGATCAATCTTCAACAACTGCAACACGTATGATCACGAAGGAGAGAGTTTCCACAAGTTTCCAGAACAAAATCGTGCTCTAAAATGATCAACAAACCTCTCTTTCAAAAATCACAGCTTTTATAGTCAAACTGTTACGAAATTCAACAGGTTGATTTTCAAATCAATCGGTTGATTTCACTTGACTTAAGTGAAATTAGCCGATTAAAAACTAAATCAACTGATTGAATTTGTTGCAGTTTAAGACTACTGTAGTCAACCTTTTAACCTGTTAAAAAACCATTCAACAGATTAAAAGAGACATTTTAACCTGTTGAAAAACCATTCAACAGATTGAAAACACAATAAAGATCAAACTACATCTAATTAATGCTATAAGGTCTACAACATGAATTACAAACTACAAATACACTTTCTTAATGATGTAACTACATGGAGAACACATATTCCAGCCTTGATCACCATGGATATCATCAAATCTCCTTTCCTTCATCAATGTAGGCTTCATTCCAATGGTAATGGCTTCAAGATAGTTCAAAAGAGCTTCATTCAATCTTCATCAAATCTTCAAGAAGCCAACCACCTTGCCTTCTCATGTCAACATATTGTAGATTTGTTTTTGATCCTGGTGGAACCTCAAATTTGGTTGTTGTGAGCCTTAAACAACCTCTAGATCTGAGGACAAATCATCTTCAAGAGGGCGAGGATGATGTGATCCCAACAAGGCTTATAGCTTGGGCCAACGTCAAGGCCCATTCCATGGCCCACGTGCACCTCAATGCCCAAGTCCAATCAAAGGCCCAATAACAAGAGACATGTCAAGACATAAGATTAGACTTTATTTTTGGGCCCATTGTTTAGGCTATGCTTTAAAAATAAATTGTAAAATTAATAGAAGTAGTTTATGGTCATAATTGATCTAGCTTTTGTAATTGGGTTTATTCAAGCCTAATTACAAAAGTCTAGACCAAGTTTGCATCTACCCTTAGCCATGAGTTGCACACTTAGCACATGTGTTAAATGAGGAAAGTGTGACATGCCACATGGCATGTGATCCACTTTTTTTGGATCTTAGATCTAGATCTAGATCTAGACACATGTGTTTCACATGGCCACCTTGCATTTGCATTTCATTTAGTCTTGCATTTGTTTTTCATTTTAGGAGATGCTTTCTACTATAAATGAGAGACTTCACACTCTTTGTAAGGTGACTCTTGAATTTTTAATGCAAATACATGTTGAGATCACTCCATGACTTGCATTTTTTAGAGTCCAAATTGCTATAGCATTCTCCTAGATGTCTCCTGTAGCCCTTCTGCCTAAGTTGGCCTAACCTCTTAGGAACCTTCACCAAACCACTTCCACTGCCACTACATCTTCAAACTTCGGTGCTTCATCCATTTTGTTGCAAGGAAGATTCAATCAACCATCAAATTCCACCATGGAGCTTCATTAGGCATGACTTGTCAATATGGGTCGTCGGGTAGGTCAGGCCTGTCTGGATCGTCGGGTCGACCCAGCTTGTCGGGGTTTCCCAACTGACTTGGCCCATTTGGGTTGTTAAGTCAAACCAGCTCGGGTTGGTAGTCGAGTCGGCCTGCCCCATTTGAGTCCTCGAGCTTGTTTCCAAATTTATCATGAATTCAAAACATAATTAAGCCTAAATTAAATATTGTTATAATGAAATTTTATCTCTTAAGAAATTCCATTGTTTATCCAAACAAGAAATTGAAATGTAAGATATTTTAATTTCTTTATCCAAACAAGTTATTTAGAAAATGAAGGGAATTTAATTGCAAGCAATTCAAATACAATTTCAATTTCTTAGCATTGTTGAAATGCTTCATTCAAACACAAGGTAAGTGAAACTGGACTTGCTTACTCTAGTCAAGGAAATTCAAATCATTGAAGACTAGAATAAACGTAGCGAGCAAATGTAAAGATACTAGATCAAAAACTACAATTCACACATGCCAAATAGTAAAGCTTTGATTAATAAAACTAAATATAAATACAGATTCAAACATAAATAACCATTTTATGTATACTAACGTTCTCCTTTGGGAGATCCACTAATACACAAACATAATGATGTTAATCATATCATAACATTAATGATAATTAAAATATGTATCCATTAGAATCACCTAATACCTTTGGGTTTATAAGTAAAACTAGTGAAGCATAAAAAATTATGTTTTTTTACTAGCATGGTGCAATTCCATTCGGATATTACAAAAGTGGGACAAATTTTGAAAAAAATTATGCCTAAGGCAAGTCGTGCAAAGCTGGAATGACTTCATTATGAAGAATTCATGCCAACCACACACGACTTAAATTGAGTTAAAGTCATGCCAAAACGATGAGACTTTAGTGTATAACTTGAAGTCATCAAATGGTCACACGACTTTGATTAAAAGTTAATTACAGAACAAAGTAAAGTCGTGCCAAAATAGAACGACTTAAGTTATGCTTCTAAAATGAATAAGTCACATTATTTTGGTACAACTTCTTTGTGTAATGAAGTCTACTAATTTTGATATGACTTCTGTGTGGGAAAAAAGATAAAATGGATGCTGCAAACCCGTGCTTTTGTTTTGACAAAATTTTCTAAGTTTTATATATATTTTTCAGCTTATTTGATCAACTATGTATAACAAAAATAAGTGAGACATGTAACCCACTAGATCTATACATATATAAATGTTAAGAATGTGGTATATGAATGAATGTGGTTGAAATTTGAATAAATTTAGGCAACTATGCATCCATATTTATACATGCTAAATCACCATGATAACAATATAATGATTTTGCAAACCCCACTACTCAATAACTCCATTAAACAGAACATGCCATCACGACACTACCACGTTATGAATGTGGTTGAATCATGAATTATGCACCTATTGTTCAACCAACCCAGACATATAGTACATGGCATTAAGAATCGACCTACAATTGCTTTATAATGAGCATTTTAAAGAAAAAAAACTAACTATCATGATGAAGAACCCTTGGAAGTATAAAAAATAAAAGTTCCCACACATGAAAAACCCAAGATGTATAGATCACGTGTGTAGTAATGGGAATCTCTACCACTCATACTTTATTTTGATGCAATTACCTTTATCACTATGTGGTCAACATTGCATATATATCATTTCTTGGGCATTGCAGAAGTGAAGATGAATATAACCACAACAAAAGCATACAACATCAATTTTGTCTTTTTTCCCATAATAGAACATACTACACAAAGAATTTGTGCCATAAGAATGCAACTTCTTCATTTCAGAAGCATAACTGAAGTTGTGTCATCTTGGCATGACGTTGCTTTTTCTGATAATTAACTTTTAATCAAAGTCGTGTGATCATCTGATGACTTCAACTTAAACACTAAAATCTCCTTGTTTTGGCACGAGTTCAACTCAATTTAAGTGAACTTGTGCTTGATTGGCACGACTTCTTCATAACAAAATCGCCCTAGCTTTGCATAATGGTGGTAAACAAAACAAAATCATCTACCATCATGTTCACTAATTATAAGAACAATTAATCTAGATGATCCTAAAATGTCTTATAATAATGAACTTCAATTAACTCATAATCAATTATTCATAATTTAGCATCCATACTATAATTGAAATAAAAACATTAATAATTTGAAATCAAATAACTTAAAAATTTTGACCACTTTGATGAGTAGCAAAATTTATCATGTTTCATTTCAAATAAATAAATACCTTTAACGTGGTCCCCACTTTAAAAAGTTTCAATTGCATCTTACTTTATGATAAAAGTATAAATATTGCTCCTAACTTTTGAAAAAGTGACCTCAATCAAGTCCTTCTACAAAAATTACTAATAATAGATACTCTGATACCACATGTAAATTAATTTTGGTAGTTTCCTACGCTCTTAATATATCCTAGAAAACTATGACAATGTATTTTTCAATCTCTATGTTTTCCAACCCCTTTTTCTCAATCTATTTCTTAGTCTTTCTTTCTTCTCTCACATTTTTTTTGATGGCTTAATGTGAAAGAATCTTATGGCTAAATACACAACCTTAATCCGTTTTATAAATCAATGTCCATCAAGTTGATTTTTGTTTTATTTTATTATAACTTTCCATAATAACCAATAGGTCCTTATATCTTATTAAATCACATTTGGGTCCATCATAATATTTCAAATGGGCTTCACATAATTCTAACATAACAAAAACATTATTTTATTGCTTCGCGCAAGTATTTTTTACTTGAATTTGAATATGATAAAAATATTTCATTTGTAATAACGGATAGTTTTTAATATATATCACACAAATTTAATAGTAATTTATTTAAAAATTTCTAAATCTATAAGTTTCTAAAAATTATTTAAGCCTATATTTGTATCTCTTTTATAATGTTATTTTAATTTCATGGTTATTATTAGTTAGTTATCTTTCTTATTAAATAAAATAGTTGTTTAATATTTGTATTTATTTTTTATAGATTCTTTTAAGGTAGTTATTATTCAAACTAAACCCTCATATAACAAATAACAAACTTATTTGTTAATTTCCAGAATTATCAAAATATTTGTATCTTGAATGATTTCTTATATGATAAACACCTTTAGTTCCTACTCTAACTCTACACACAAAACTAAAATTCAATTGTAGAACAATTCACGATTCTATAATTGAAAAACACCACACTTTTATGATAAAAAAAAAAAAAATATATATATATATATATATATATATATATTTATTTATTTATTCATTCATTCAAGTGAATCTATTTCATAAAAAACATAAGAATATTACTTTTGAACAAAAAATATTATGTTAGGTCTGAACCAAAAAAATCAAAATTTTATGTTTAATGTATGACACAATAAAATAAAACACTAGTTTATATTAAAAAACATTATTCGTTATAAAAAATAAAAATTAATATGACCTTTATTAAAATTGATTAAAAAAATGATAAAATTATAATTTTAGTGGAGTTGACACAGTTTCAATTCTGATAGAGCCGATTATATTAAGGTATTTCAATAGAAATTGAATGTGAAAAATTAAAATGAAATACAAAAATTTAATAAAGGAAAAAAGTTACAAAATTTATTTACATTTTTTATAAAATTTTATTAGGTCTAAAGTTGTTTCAATTTTATTACAATAAATAATAGGGATAAGAGCAAAAGTAAACACAACATTATATATTGGCATATATTATAACTAAAATTCAAGTGTTATTGTCTGAAGTAAACAATATATAAATTCAGGGAAAAAGATCAAGAAGAAGAACATAAATAAATATAATGATAAGAGAATATTTTTATTTCGTTTGAATCGAACATTAAAGGAACAATTAGTGACTTAATTCCCTACACAATCATAGAAAATGTTGGAAAAGAAGCTTAAAAGCACCTCAGCATGGATAATCGCATAAACACTCCCCGGTGAGGCTACAATGAGCACTTGCTCCTCCTCCATATTTCTTTGGGCAATCAACCATGCAATTATCAATTTCACAATAGTCATATAGCTTCACTTCACACACCTTTCCCTCTATCATTTTCAATGGTCCATTGCTTTCTGTTTCACAAAACATACATAACATATTCAATTTTAAACCATGAGTCTCAACTTCACAAACTTATTTTAAACCAAAAGTCAACTTCAAAACCTTAAATCACATACCAATCTCAATGGAAACAACAATTAGAAGGAGCAAAACCAAAGACACTTTCATCTTCTTTCTCTTAATGTTATTTTCAAACACTCTACTCCTTCTCGCATATATAGATGTGTGTGTGTATGTATGTTTTTATGGAATTAATAGCCATTTAATTTTTTTATACATATTATTAATTTTATCATTAATGTATGTATGTATTTATATTATATTGATGGATATTTCCAGTTTAAATATTTCAAAATTTAATTATTAAGCATAAATAAATTAATGTATGTATATTTAAATTTTTTAATTTAAATTATACTAATAATGTATCTATTTCAATTTCTATACTTACTCTAATGACTAAATACTGTATTAATAAATACTTTTTTAACAATTACCTATTAAATGTATAATTGATTTTTATGTTGAAAATAATCATTATGTTATATTTATTAAATATGGTAATTAACATTTATTTATAAGTAAAATTGATGTATCCCTCTGAATTCATTTGTTATTGTATCTAATATTGTTCATGACATCAAATATTCATAAGAAAAAAGAATAAAGTTCCCATTTTAGTTGTAAATCATTTTAATGATATTCAAAAAGAAAAACTATAAATGACATAAATTTAAGGAAAAAAATGAAATCTTTTAAAGTATTATTTTAATAAAATTTAAATATTTAAGTGTGATAAATTATAGTTATGTGTTAGCATGTTCCAACTCCTTTTATAAAAGATAATTTGGATGAATGAAAAATGAAACTTTATATTATTGATGTTATTGTTAACATCAATTGAAAAAAAAAATACCTAGTTAAACCAATAATGTCCCAAATGTAAAATGGGAAAAAATTGAAACTGAGATACATAAATTTATAAAGAAAAAGAAATATGAAAATTCATATTTTTGTATTTTTTATAAAATTTAATAAAATATTATAACAAATGTAAACTTTTTCACAAGTCCTCATGGAATTGGTGCCTGTTGTTGAGTTTATTACGTCAACTCAGTATAATTTTTAAAGAAAAACCACCACCTAATCATTCCAAAAAAATTGCATATTAACTACAAAAAATTTCTTAGCTATTTTGTAGCTAATCCTTTAATAACAATTTTTACGACAAATTAACTATCAAATTGCTACAAAATGTTTCCTAGCTAAATATAGGTAGCTAAGTAGAGAGAAAGAGACAATCTTACACTATTTTCTAACTAGTTCCTCACTCATCCCTCGCTAACTGAAGTGAGAAAGTTTTATAATTCCTATCTAATCTGTAGGTACTATCTCGCAACTTTGCTCATATAAGTTTGTAGCTAATATTTGAAAACACAACTCTCTCAAATTTGTAGCTTACTTGTCGTAGTTTTGTTCTCGCTAATCTATAACTTATTTGTTGCAATTCTGTTCTCGCTAATCTATAGTTAATTTGTCTGAATTGTGTTCACACTAATTTGTAGGTAATTTATCACGATTATGTTCTCGTTAATCCATACATAACTTCTCGCAATTATGCTCTTGCTAATCCTTAATAAAACAGTTGCTAGGGACTTATGCCAAAATATTTGGTAGTCTTAATTAGTTTCAGATTTTCCTGCGAATCCTTGTACATATTTATTAGTTTTTAATTACAGTGTTGATTTGATCTTTCCGTGCTTACTTTCCTTGTATTTACTTATTGTATACGGGGTAAAAAATTGGTTGAAAATTTGCTTCTTTATTCTGAGATAGAGAAAACAAAAAGGAGAAATAATAATAAAACAAGATTATAAAAGTATGTAGATAAGGAAAGACAACAACAATAAGAGTCACCCACGTCCATTTCAATTCAACAAGGACAAACATAGGAAATGGATACCCTAGGAAATATAGGTGGAACAGGGAATCAAAGTCCTCATGAATATGAGACTTGTTAGGTTTATTACATCGACTCAATATACTTGCTAAAGAAAAATCACCTCATAGCATGTGCCCTTGAACTACTACAATGATTTCAACAAGGATTCCAATGATTACTTTGAAGATTTTGATAGGATTGAGTCTCATCGTCCTAGGCCACAACCCCATTCTCTTTTATGTTTTTATTCAATGTGAGAATTTTGTGTACAATTTCATTCTTCGATTTTTATTATATCATTATATAGTTTTTACTTCCAAGAAATGCCAAACATAAATTAATAACTAGCCAATCAATCTCTTCTTGGATATATAAAATTTCAAAGTTTATGAAATTGTGATTTTGGAAATTAAAATGTCAAGTTTCATGGTTTTGTATATTGTGAGCTAAAGTAGTATATTGTGGTTTTGAAGAATAAATTGATCATGTTTCTCACAGTTTTTGGACTAATTTGGGAAACTGAAAGTAAATTTGGGATGTGAAAGCTTTTAAATCACGATTGTATTATTTGAATTTACAATATAATCCTTTCAATTAATAGACATATCATGTGCAATAATATTTTTTGACAAATGGAAAGTTTCAAAATTTGTTTTGATTTCAATTGTACGATGTTATGCATATATACCTAAACATTATGGCATGCAATCGTTTTGGTGCCATGTTTGTGATGGATGGTTCATATGTGCACACATATTAACACATTTATGAATCAATATATATATAGTCTCATTACTAAAAAACTCATATTTTCTGTAAATTTTGTTTTAATTTTTTTTGTAGGAAATATTTACAAATTTTGTTATGAAAAAAAATTTGTAAGAAATTGCTACCATCTTTTTTGCAAAATATTTTATATAAAACACTTTTCGCAACAAATTTTGTAGAAAATACTTACAAATTTTATAATTTTGTAAGAAATAATTACCCACGAAGGAAATACTTATGAATATTATTTTTGAAAAAAGTATTTTCTTGCAAATCTTTTTAATAAATTTGCAAGAAAAATCTCATGTAATATGAGAATTTCTAGTAATGTCTTATTCAAGTGAATCTATTTCATTAAAAACTTATGAATATTATTTTTGAACGAAAAATATTAATTTTTTGTAAAGTTTTGAACGAAAAATATCACGATTTTATGTTTAATATATGACACAATGAAAAATAACACTAGTTTATATTAATTAAAGAGATGATAAAATTCTAATTTTAGTGGAGTTGACAAAGTTTCAACTTTGATAGAGTTAACAAAGTCCCAATTTTGATCTCCGGTTCTATTAAGATATTTCAAATAAACTTGAATTCCAAAAGAATAAAAGACATGAATTTTAGAAAAATAAGTGAAAAATTAAAATGAAATACATAAATTTAAAAATGAAACAAATTGCAATATATATTTACATGTTTTTTGTAAAAGTTTATTACATGTAAATTTGTTTCAATTTTATTTATAATAATTAATATGGATAAGAGCAAAAGTAAACATTGCACTATATATTGACGTATATACTAATTAAAATTCAAGCATTATTGTTTAAAGTAAATAATATATAAACTCTAGGAAAGGATTGAAAAGAAGAACATAAATCAAATTATCAATTTCACAATAGTCATACAACTTCACTTCACACACTTTATAACTTCACTTCACATACTTTTCTCTCTACCCTTTTCAATGGTCCATTGCTTTCTGTTTCACAAAACATACATAATATATTCAATGTTAAACCATGACTCTGAATTTCAAAATCTTATTTTAAACCAAAAATCAACTTCAAAACCTTATTCAATGGAAGATTAAGCATGAATTTCATTTATGAAGGATGATTAATTTTTTTTTTGAAATGGAAGCAGCTGACCCCCGGTGGGGTTGTATCCTTGTCTATTTTATGCTTTGGGCAGCTAAACCTGTGGTGGGTTAATGTGCTTTCTAAAATGTTGGTTGAGGCTAAACTAAGTTTTGGTAATTGTGTTGGCATATTTTATGAATGTAGGCGATGACAAAGATATATGAGAGTGGATTTTATGGTTTGGTGTTTTATAATATATTGATTTAATGTTTTATGATATATGACTTTTAATATAAATTTAAATTAGAAATACAAATTATTACATTTTAATAAATAATTTATAAAAGTGAAATCCGTTGAATCTTTTTATTGGTTGGAAATCTGAATATTTGTGGTGACTAAGGAAAGGTAGGACAACCAACTTGTTGCATGATGTTTAGAGACACTCTAGTTATGTAAGGTTGGGTAAGTGATTGTACTTTATTACTTATGTGTGTTTGTGATTATGATGTTTGTTTTTCTTTTGTTAACTCTCTCTTGCATTGTTTGTGTTTGACTGCGACGATCGTATCTTTATACGGGAGCATATGTTAGTGTAGATGTTGACGAAGATGAAAAAGTTTTAGGAGAAGTACCAGGGATTTTATTTAGAGTATTTTTTTAGTGGGAAATAAAGGTTTTGTTTAAGATTCATTTTATATGATTCTATCTAAGTTAAATTTTGGATTTTTTTTCTTATCTTTTTTATAAGAGGTTGTGACATCCTTGATGGGGTGTTATAGCAACAATAAGACATATTTGCCAAAGACAAAATAGTAGTACCAGACATTCAAAAGGGGAGTGATGAGTTCAAATTTTTGCCCTCATTTAATATTTAAATTTGGGAATTTAATTGAATTTTCTGTCCTTAAAGATTGATTTAATTAGGATTTGTGATTATTGGATTTATTGAGTAAGTTTGGTAAAAGTAGCGTAAAAATTGATTTTAGTTGCATAAAATATTATTGGATATTCTAACGTTTGTTAATGCAGCTGGAATTTATTTTTGGTCATTAATAGTGTTTTAAAATATTCAAAATTACAAAATAAGTCCAAAATCAGAAAATTCTGGAAAAGAATAAATCAGGAGCTAAATGCACCCCCAAATTTTATTTGCACACTCCTTCTAAAGTGGACCACCAAAAACCTGTTCTGCACCCCTAGTTTTCACTAAGTTGCACCCCTCCTACCACTTAAACTCCACTCAACCAGATCATGCCATGTGGCAATCCCTACCTTTTAAAATTAGCCAACCAGAACAAGCCACGTGTCATAATCCTCCACTCACCAAATTGACCAGTCAGATCTTGCCACGTCATCATATTCTCCATCTCACTCATGAAACCCTAACCCTAATTTTCCTCCTCTCCTTCCATCACCATGGCAGCCGCCACCCTAGTCGCCAATCTCGCCGCTGGCCACCACGATTCTACGCACCAGTCACGGCAGCGACCATCAACACTACCACACCTCTTCGTTCACGCTGCAGTAACGCCACCATCTTCAATCTTCTCCACCATCTTGCCGGAAAACAGCAGCGCCGTCACTCCATTATCTTTGCACCAGCGCGCCTCCACACCACGGTTGCAACCACCATCGCGAATCATCTTCTCTCCGCAAGGAAACCATGGCAGCAACAAGGACGTTAGTGCACCAGTTCGCGCAGCACCATCACAACGAAGCATCCTCCATTCGCACAGTTTCCATCTTCTCCGCAGCGCATCCACCATGCAAGCAGATCGACCACTCCCGAGAACCAGAACAACACCACGTCCATTCACGCACCTCGCATCGTCAGTTTGCTCCACAACTGCAGCGAGCTCCTTCGCTTGAACCAGCGCGCCACACACATAGATACATTGCAGCGGAAAATGGAGCAGCTCCACATGTATCTGCACCTCGTCAGATTTCGTGCAGCACCTGTTCGCGTAGCCAAAGGAGTCCATGAAACCCTAAACGCAACAAACCCTAGTCTGGAGAGAGAAAGTGCACTCTGTGCCACGTGTCAGGCTGCTATTGGATAGTCAAACTGATCAACTGGTCAATTGGTCAAAGCCAATAGTCAACTCTGGTCAAAACTGCAAAAATGATTAAATAAGAGGGGCAGGATTGGAAATTGGACAGAAATTAAGTTGCTAATTAATTAAATAAAAATAAAAGATTTTAGTAACCGACAAATAAAGCCCAAAGTCCAGTTGAAGCCTATATAAAGAGACTTAAGGGAGCAGAAGGAGAACTGACAACTTACATCAGACACTTAGAACTCTCTGGTTTTGGCAAACACCGTCATCCATCACATCTCTCATTCTCTCTTTTCTTTTATTTTCTTTCCTTCATCATATATTATCATGTATTCCATCAAAGCCATGGAGGGCTAAGCTTTAAGGGTTGATTCCACTGTAATTTCTTAAC
>Ga0214544_1010240_pt1 | contig 13952 bp, 5 predicted proteins | sample CNSS3metaG_FD_160074 | JGI IMG/M metagenome (GOLD analysis project Ga0214544, IMG submission 160074) | Root nodule microbial communities from cowpea collected in UCLA plant growth center, Los Angeles, California, USA - CNSS3 | ecosystem: Host-associated > Plants > Roots > Nodule | place: USA...
TGTACCTATGTACCTTTGGTCTCCTTTGTTTTTAGCACACTTTGGCCACTTTTTGGAGACATATGAGACACATTCTTTGTCTCTTTTTGTGCTAGAACGAAATTAGTCTTGCACACACCATAGTTAGCTCTTTTGTCTCTTATTTTTTGTAACCTTATTTGACCTAGTTTCTAGAAGCTAGGGTTAGGTTTTTGTAGAGACATCCTTAGGTATCTTTTATTTGCTTAGAGGCCCTTAAACTCTTCTATATAAGGGGTGCTCCTAGACATGTAAAACGGTTGAAAATTTTGAAGTAAAAACACTATTGTGTCTCAACCATTTGTGAGAGTTTCCTCCCTAGGGAGTGAATACTTTTAAGCCTTGTCTTGCATAGCAAGTGGCAGCACACATCCACTCATCTTCAAGGTTGCCATGGCTTCTAGCCTAACCTTGTAGTGGCGTGCTTCTCACATTTTTACCATTCCTTTCCTTTCCATTTTATGTTTTCTTCTTCCTTTAATTGTTCTTGGTTTTCTATGGTTTATGTGCTATCTTAATATCAGGTGGGGATTTCACTTAGCTTTCTTAATCAACTCACACCATATTCAATAATCTTAAAAGAAAACAAGATAATCCTTCATCAAAGGCCAAAGTAATGGAGAAGATGAAGAATGAGGTAGAGGGTCAACGACCACAATAGCCTTAGAGGATTGGTAGACCATTTGGGTCCAAGCCTAGACATGATGAGCGGAAGAGACCATATGACAAACCTCACCATCAGCCTCAGGGATCTCGGGGTCTTCCTTCCCAGCAGGGTCAAGTGTAGTGCTACATATGTGGGGGCCCTCATTTGAGGAGTGCCTGCCTACGCATGGAAGGCTACCGCAGATGCAACAACTATGGCAAGGAAGGCCACTTTGGGAAGGACTGCCCCAACCTTGCAAGGGCAACAACACGCCATCTAGTGCAGACTCCCCACCAGCATCAACGGAGGGACAGAGGCAACAGGCTTCAGGCGACGGGCAGAGTGTATGCTATGTCAGGAGTAGAGGCAATTGGCTTAAGTAACTTTGTTATGGGTAGTTGCATGATAACTGGTACTTCTTGTTGTGTGTTGTATGATTCTGGAGTGACACACTTGTTTGTGTCAGATGCTTGTATGAAACGTTTGGGTCTGCCGGTGTGTGAGCTATAGTGTGAGCTGGTGGTGTCTACTCCGACGTCGGGTTTGGTCAGGACGTCGTCCTTGTGTGCTAGATGTCCAGTAGAGGTGGAAGGGCGTAGATACAAAGTGAATCTGATTTGCCTACCTCTACAGGAGTTGGAAGTAATCTTAGGGATGGCTTGGCTCTCTGCCAATCGAATTCTCATAGACTGTCGAGAGAAGAGGTTATTATTCCTAGTCTCGGAGGAGCCAAAATTGATATCCCCTCAGGGAGTTGCAAATGAGGTTCAGAGTGTCACGTAGTGTTTCGTAATCTTCGCCCGTATGGAGGTAGAGGAGAAGGAAAGAACATCGGTCATATCTGTCGTACATGACTTTGAAGACGTATTCCCAAATGAAGTACCAAGGTTGCCTCCCAATAGAGAGGTGGAGTTCTCTATTGATTTGGTACCAAGAATAGGTCCGGTATCGATGTCCCCATATCGCATGGCTCCGGCAGAGTTGGTGGAACTCAAGAAACAGATTGAGGAGCTGATGGAGAAACAGTTTATCCGACCCAGCACTTCGCTTTGGGGAGCGCTAGTGTTGTTAGTGAAGAAGAAAGATGGGAGTTTACGTCTATGTGTGGATTACAGCAGTTAAACAAAATGACGATCAAGAACAAGTATCCTCTTCCAAGAATTGATGACTTGATGGATCAACTACATGGGTTGTCGGTGTTCTCAAAGATTGATCCGTGGTCGAGATACCATCAGATTTTGGTAAAGGCTGATGATGTGCAGAAGATGGCCTTCCAGTCCCGGTATGGACACTATGAGTACGTGGTCATGCCTTTTGGTGTGACCAATGCTCCAGCAATGTTCATGGACTATATGAACAAGATTTTCATATCGTTCTTGGATAAGTTCGTTGTGGTCTTCATAGACAACATTCTCATCTAATCTAAGACCTAGGAGGAGCATGTTGAACATCTGAGATTGGTGCTTAGCGTCTTGAGGGAGAAGCAATTGTATGCCAAGATAGTGGTGCCCATGACACAACTCACTCGAAAATATCAACCCTTCACTTGGATGGATAAGTGTGAGGAGAGCTTTCAAGAGCTGAAGCGGAGACTGACTAGTGCTCTGATACTAGTGATCCCGGATGTGGGGAAGCCGTTTGAGGTCTATTGTGATGCATCCCATCTCGGACTTGGCTGGGTGTTAATGTAGGAAAAGAAGGTGGTGGCCTATGCCTCAAGCCAACTTAAGGTTCATGAGAAGAACTATCCCACCCATGACCTAGAGTTAGCAGCCATAGTGTTCGCTTTGAAGATCTGAAGGCATTATCTTTATGGTGCTCAGTTTCGTGTGTTCAGCGATCATAAGAGTCTCAAGTATCTGTTTGATCAGAAGGATCTGAACATGAGGCAGAGAAGATGGATGGAATTCCTGAAGGATTATGACTTCGAGCTCCTATATCACCCAAGGAAGGCGAATGTAGTGGCGGATGCCTTGAGTAGGAAGACTGTATATGCTGCACACCTTATGATTAAGGAGGTGGAACTATTGGAGAAGTTCAGGAACATAAGGCTACAGGTGGAGTTGGGGTCCAAGTCCATTAGGTGTAGTACTCTTACTATATCTAGTGACTTCTTGGACTCAATCAGAGAGAGGCAGTTATTGGACACCAGTCTGAACAGAGTCAGAGAACAACTTGGGTTGGATGAACTTAAGGATGTCCATGGCGAAGTTGGCTCAATTGTACATTAAGGAGATAGTAAGGCTACATGGAGTGCCTTCGAGCATAGTTTCCGACAGAGACCCACGGTTTACATCCCGATTTTGGCAAACCTTACAAGAGGCTTTAGGGACCAAGTTGACTATGAGCTTAGCCTACCATCCCTAGACCGATGGTCAGTCCGAGAGGACCACCCAGTCACTTGAGGACTTATTACATACATGTATATTGGATCACCTAGGAGCTTGGGATGAGGTGTTACCATTGATAGAGTTTACATACAACAACAACTTTCATGTGAGCATTGGCATGGCGCCATATGAGGCTTTATATGGCAGGAAGTGTAAGACTCCCCTACGTTGGTATCAAGATAGGGAAGCAGTACTAGTCAAACCAGAGTTATTAGAACAAACCACCGAGAAGGTGAGGATGGTGAGGAACAGAATGCAGGCTTCTCAGAGTAGACAAAAGGCTTACGCTGACCGTAGGAGGCGACCTTCAGAGCTTGCGGCTGGGGATCATGTGTTCTTGAGGGTGACCCGAACCACTGGCGTGGGAAAGGCTCTTCGCTCAAGGAAGCTCTCTCCTAAGTTCCTTGGCCCCTATCAGATCACGAGGAGGATTGGGCCTATGGCTTATGAGATAGCTTTACCCCCTTAGTTGGCAAACCTTCATCCGATGTTTAACGTGTCTCAGTTGAGGAAGTACGTGTTTGATCCGGCTCATGTGTTGGAAGTTGAAGATATACAGATCAGAGAGGATTTTACTGTGGAAGTACCCATCATCGCTTTAGAGGATAGCAAGGTTGAGGAACATAAAGGAAAGACAGTCAGCCTTGTCAAAGTCATTTGGGATCGGAGGACAGGTGACTCGACTTGGGAGTTAGAGGAGGACATGAGAAAATCACAACCACATCTTTTTGCTTGGTAAGTTTTCATTTTCGAGGTAGAAAATTTTCTTGTTGGGGAGAATTTAAGGCCCACTAAATTCTTTTTCTTTTCTGCCCAAAATTAAAAGGGTTGCGCTAATGTAATGGGACTAAGGGCGGGCCCAAGAGGGATTTAGACCCTAATCCGCCCTAATTCCATTCTCTCATTCACTTTCCAGAAAACACGTCTCCTTGCCTCCTTTGAGCAATCGCCACTCTCTACTATGGTTAGTCGTCAACCTTCCTCAACCTAGCTCAAGTCAAGTTTCCGCTCCACGTAAGTCACTCCTCAGCTCATGATTCCACTTTTTTGGACCTATTTCTGTTTTTACCGTTAGGGTTTGGTAATAACTCATTCCTTTTTCTATTTTATTATTCGTTTCAGCTCTTTGGCCATCCTTAGGACAGTCGTGCTCACTGTGTGCGTGTAGGAGTATTCCGCTAGCTTATTTTTCCAGGTATGGGAAGCTAGGGTTTGCTCCTTTCTTTTGTGTTGTGCTGCTTGTGCTGCTGTTTTATCATGTTAATGTGCTTGGTGTGCTGATGTGAACCTGTGTATGGTATTATTGAACCATTTGTGATCTGTTAAGTGTTTGTGCACGAGAGAATAATGGTGAGCACTAGTTTTCTCGCCCAAGTGAGTATATATTGCTAAACCATCAAGCCAATTTATATTTATTGCTAACTAACACAATTCAATCATTATACCACCATTCAACATACTCAAACATATTATTAAAACAATAATAATTAAATAACACATAATTGGCATACATATGACTCAAACCCAATTCCTCTCACAAAAACCACACACTCTCAACCACTTGAGCTAATACTTTTCCACATTATACCAATCAGAATTTATTAATTAAATAATTAATTAATTAAATCTCACGGTTCTTACAATCTTCCTCTCCCTTCAATCAACCTTGACGAAGAAAAAGGTGAAGGAAGATGAAAATTCCTCTATTTTTCAATCATCTCTGTTATGCAATGGTTTGAGGGTGATATCAAGATTACAATTATGTCCGCAATTTATTTTTCAGCTTAATTATGAAAATGATATAAAAATATGGCTTTTGAAATTATTTTTACAATAATAATTCATAACGAAAATTTTAAAATTGTTATAAAATAAGAATTAAAAAGTAATTATTAATTATAAATTTTTTATTACATTATTTTATTAATATTGTTTTAATGAAATATGTTATTTTAATTTATACATACTAATAATTGTTCTAAAACAAATCAAACATATATAATGATAATTTGTAATCATATTTAAAATAAAGGACAATTTGGTAATCTTGTTTTTTCTTGATTTAAATATAATTTTTAATCTATCACATCAATCAAATCACTCACAAATTTCAACAAAATTTACTCTAAATCCACTCACTTTCACATTTAATCCCCTTAGAGTGAACAAGACAAGCTTCATTATGAAAATGATGTAAAAATATGACTTTTAAAATTATTTTTACAAAAATAATTAATAACGAAAAAATGGAAATTGTTCTAAAATAAGTTGTAAAAATTAATTACTAATTATAAATTTTTTATTACATTATTTTATAAATATTTTTTTATTAAAATATGTTACTTTCATTTATACATTTTAATAATTTTCTAAGACAAATCAAACTTATATAATGATAATTTTTAATTATTTTTAAAATAAAGAACAATTTGGTAATCTTTTGTTTCCTTGATTTAAATATAATTTTTAATCTATCACATCCAGGAAATCACTCATAAACTTTAACAAACTTTACTCTAAATCCAACCACTTTTAGCTTTAGTCAACTAAAGTGAACAACACAAATTTCACACTGTAATCCACTTGATGTCATCATGTCTCTCTCCCTCCAATCAACCTTGATGGAGAGAAAAGGGAAGGAAGAGAGTAATTCCTCTATTTTTCAATTATCTCTCTAATGCAATGGTTTCAAGGTGAGATTAAGATTACAATTATGTCCGTAATTTATTTTTCAGCTTAATTATGAAAATGATATAAAAATATGATTTTTCAAATTATTTTTACAAAAATAATTAATAATAAAAATTTGAAAATTGTTCTAAAATAAGGTTTAAAAAGTAATTATTAATTATTTTTTTTAAATACATTATTTTATAAATATTATTTTAATAAAATATTTTATTTTCATTCATACATTTTAAAATAAAGGACAATTTGGTAATCTTATTTTTTCCCTTATTTAAATATAATTTTTAATCTATCACATCCATCAAATCACTCATAAATTTCAATAAAATTTACTCTAAATCCACTCAATTTCAGCTTTAATCTCCTTAAAGTGAACAAGACAAGCTTCACATCCACTTGAATTCATCCTCTCCCTCCCCCTCCAATCAACGTTGAGGGAGACAGATAGGAAGGAAGAGGAAAATTCCTCTATTTTTCAATCACCTTTGTTATGCAATGATTTGAGGTTGATATAAACATTACCATTTCTTCTTAATTTATTTTTCAACTTCATTATGAAAATGAAGTAAAAATATGACTTTTGAAATTATTTTTACAAAAATAATTAATAACGAAAATTTGAAATTTGTTCTAAAATAAGGCATAAAAAGTAATTATTAATTAAAATTTTTTTTCGTTATTTTATAAATATTTTTTTATTAAAATATGTTACTTTCATTTATAAATTTTAATATTTTTTCTACCACAAATTAAACTTATATAATGATATTTTTTAATTATTTTAAAAATAAAGGACGATTTGGTAATCTTGTTTTTCCTTGATTTAAATATAATTTTTAATCTATCACATCCAAAAAATCACTCATAAACTTTAACAAACTTTACTCTAAATCAACCCACTTTCACCTTTAATCCACTTAAAGTGAACAACACAAACTACACACTGTAATCCACTTCATGTCATCCTCTCCCTCTCCCACCAACCAACCTTGAGGGATAAAGAGAAGAATGAAGAGGGAAATTCTTCTATTTTTAAATCATATATGTTATGTCTTGGTTTGAGGGTGATATCAATATTAGAATTATGTCTGCAATTTATTTTTCAGTTTAATTATGAAAATGATGTAAAAATATGACTTTTAAAATTATTTTTACAAAAATAATTAATAACGTAAAAATGAAAATTGTTCTAAAATAAGTTGTAAAAATTAATTATTAATTATAAATTTTATAATTACATTATTTTATAAATATTTTTTTATTAAAATATGTTACTTTCATTTATACAATTTAACATTTTTTCTACGACAAATCAAACTTATAATTATAATTTATAATCATTTTAAACAAAAGGACAATTTGGTCATCTTGTTGTTTTATGATTTAAATATAATTTTTAATCTATCACATCCATCAAATCACTCACAAACTTCACCAAACTTTACTGTAAATCCACCTACTTTCACTTTTTATCCACTTAAAGTGAACAACACAAACTTCACACTGTAATCCACCTGATGTCATCCTCTTCCTCTCAATCCAATCAACCTTGAGGGAGAGAGGGGAAGGAAGAGGGAAATTCTGTTATTTTTAAATCATCTCTATTATGTCTTAGTTTGAGGGTGATATCAAGATTACAATTATGTCCCCAATTTAGTTTTCAGCTTAATTATTAAAATGATGTAAAAATATGACTTTTAAAATTATTTTTACAAAAATAATTAATAACAAAAATTTGAAAATTGTTATAAAATAAGGTTTAAAAAGTAATTTTCAATTATAAATTTTTTGATTACATTATCTTTTAAATATTTTTTATTAAAATATGTTACTTTAATTTATACATTTTCATATATTTTTTTTACGATAAATCAAAGTTATATAATGATAATTTTTAATTATTTTTAAATAAAGTATAATTTGGTAATCTTGTTTTTTTATGATTTAAATATAATTTTTAATCTATCACATCCATGAAATCACTCGCAAACTTCAACAAACTGTACTTTAAATCCACTTACTTTCACCCTTAATCTCCTTAAAGTGAACAAGACAAGCTTCACACTGTAATCCACCTGATGTCATACTCTCCCTCTCAATCCAATCAACCTTGAAGGAGAGAGGGGAAGGAAGAGGGATATTCTTTTATTTTTAAATCAACTATGTTATGTCTTGCTTTAAGGGTGATATCAAGATTACAATTATGTTCGCAATTTATTTTTCAGCTTAATTATGAAAATGATGTAAAAATATGGCTTTTGAAATTATTTTTACAAAAATAATTAATAATGAAAATTGGAAAATTGTTATAAAGTAAGGTTTAAAAAGTATTTTTTAACTATAAATTTTTTTATTACGTTATCTTTTAAATAATTTTTTATTAAAATATCTTACCTTCATTTATACATTTTCATGTTTTTTTCTACAATAAATTAAACTTATTTAATTATTTTTAAAATAAAGTGCAATTTGTAACACCCCATTTAAGTCAATAAACGAAATTAAAGGAAGCGTCACATAAAGATAATATAACGGCGCGATCCTGGAGTTTAAAACTTAACTCCTTACAGCCCCAGGCCCACCACGATGCCCAAAAGGAAACTAGATAAAAAGTTTAATAAAATATGTAGAAATCAGAAAGACAGACAGGTACATGGGACGTAGCCCTAAAGGAAAGCCCATCAAGAACATGAAGCCCAGCCCATGCAGATTACGTAGCGGAATCGTCTCTCCTCTGTTGACCACGAGTACCTCTCACATCTGCTCTCATCAATAAATTGATGATCATCGCAAGAGTAGAAGAACAACAATATACAGAGCAATCAAACAAGCAAAGGGTAAGCTAGAGCCAAAAAGATTTTTATCATGCAATCAGATATACCTTCAAAGTCCAATATACATATATCACCTAAGCATGTTGTGACCTTTCAGTCAATACACTAAAACTCGACTCGACTCATCCGGATACATATAACCTGATCGGATTTAGCGGATGCTTGCACTTGTGGTGGATACCTATACTCACCCCCGAGCTATGTGTTACAAGTGTTACAAGTGTTACAATGAATCAATTCCTTCACACACAAGGTTATCCCTTAATGAGTTTCAGGCCTCTTGCTACTTTCACCACAAGAGTCAGTCTGCTCTATGTGAGACTAATTGACCCCTTAGAGTGTCAGGATGCAATCCTTACCTTGAATCCTTACCAAATTATATAGATGGGGCACCACCATGGACACCCACTAACAGGGACCATGGAATTACGTCCCGACCACTGAAGCACGACCCTAAAAATCTCACCTAGAGATTCCAAGGAATTACGCACTGATACAGACTAATCATGCTCAATCAATCAAGAAGGGTTTAACATGCACATACATATATATACATATATCACATACTAGTGCCTCACAACCCACCTCTTTCATATTCCCAGTGAATCCATACCAACCCATTATTCTCAAACCATGAATATGGAACTCCATCTCATATCAATGTCATGCCACTTTGTTACCAACCATCTCGATTATATCACAACCAAGATCATATCCAACCCGTCATTTTCAAACCAAGGATCACATAGTTTTTGCATACTTAACTCATTCATGCTCTTAACAAGGTAATGATATTATGTAGTAGATCACCAGTCAATATATAAAACACAACAAACATCGCACCAACTCAAGCATCAGCCTCGCTCAGGCCAGGAACCCTCGCTCAGGCGAAAGGGCTCTTTCGCTCAGGCAACAGGTCCTCGCTTGGGCGAGACGACCAACAATGAGGGTTGCTGGAACGCGGATTCTCGCTTAGGCGAGCCCCTCCTCGCTTGAGCGAGTTGTCTTCTCGCTTAAAAATAAGGTCCCTCGTCTGGGCTGAAAACTGCAGTGACGAGCCAAAGTTCTTATGTGTTCTCGCTTAGGCGAGCCCCTCCCGCCTGAGCGAGATGCCTCACTCAAACGAGAGCTCTCCGCCTGAGCGAGAGATTGAGTGTGAATTTGTCTTCTTCTGCAAATCTCGCCTGGGCGAGGCAGGCTCGCTTGGGCGAGAACACGCGTTTCTCGCCACTGTTTCCCTGTACAGTCACATTTCCACACCCAAACGATAATGCCAACCATACCATACATCCATAGTAACATATAAGCTCAAACATCACGAAATACAAGCAAAACAACAGCCACCGCACCAAACAAGAGGGTTCTAGCTTCCCTTGCCTTGAAAATGCCAACCAAACGACCTCGACACTTAAGCGAATGAGCACGAAAGTTCTTGAAGCAGATTTAAGAGCTGAAAGCCCTAACACAAAAGGGGTACGAGATTACTACAAGGAACCCTAATAGTAATTACGAAGAACCAAACCAGCGAAGAAGAGTATGAGTTGACGAACCACTTACATGAGCAAAAACGAGGTCGAGCTAAACTTGAATCTGATTGAACTTCAACCCTAACAGAGCTCTAGGAAAGGAAAATGAGAGTAGGTAAGTTACTTTTTTGCAAGAAAGGCAGAAATGAAAGGGGTTAGGCTGCCTTAGGGGCTTCGGACACCTTATGGGCAAGTACTTAGGCCTAACAGATAGGGTTATGCCCCTTTTAAATTTTTAGGGCAGAAAAAGAGGGTTTTACATTCTCCCTAACAACAAAAATTTTTGACCTCGAAAATAAAGACTCACCAGGTAAATAGATGTGGATGTGATTTTCTCATGTACTTCTCTAACTCCCAAGTCGAGTCACCTGTCCTCCGATCCCAGATGACTTTAATAAGACTAACAACGTTTCCTCGGCATTCCTCAACCTTGCTATCCTCTAAAGCGATGGGTGGTACTTCCATAGTGAGGTCTTCTCTGACTTGTATATCCGTGGCTTCCAACACATGAGCCGGGTCAAACCATACTTCCTCAGTTGTGAGACGTGGAATACTAGGTGAAGGTTTGCCAACTGAGGAAGCAAGGTTATCTCGTAAGCCATCGACCCAATCCTCCTCGTGATCTAACTAAGGAGTCAGTTAGTCTTAGTCTCACTTAGAGCAGACTGACTCCTGTGGTGAGAGTAGCAAGAGGCCTGAAACTCATTAAGGGCTAACCTTGTGTATGGGGGATTGAAACATTGTAACATGATTGGTTGATGAATATTGTTTGGATTGTGTAATAGTATGTGATTACTTGATAAATTGTTTCTACTTTAGCTTACCTTTTGTTTGTTTGATTGCTTTGTATGTTGTTCTTCTACTTTTGCGATGATCATCAATTTATTGATGGGAGCAGATGTGAGAGGTACTCGAGGTCAACAAGGAAGAGATGATTCCGCTGCTTAGCCTTCTGGGCTGGATTCTACTGCTTTGGACTTTCTTTTTGGGGCTATGGCCTAGATACTAGTTTGTCTTTCAATTTCCTATTTTTATTACTGATGAACATTGTATCTGGTTTAGTTGTGGCATAGTTGTGTGCCTTGGTTATTGTATGAAATAGTGTTTAAACTATAGGACTGTGTTTCTGTATTATCATGTGTGACACTTCCTTTAATCATGATTATAAATTAAATGGGGTGTTACACAATTTGGTAATTTTGTTTTTTTATAATTTAAATATAATTTTTAATCTACCACATCTATCAAATCACTCACAAACATCAACAAACTTTACTCTAAATCCACTCACTTTCACCATTAATCCCCTTAAAGTGAACAAGATAACCTTCACACTCTAATCCACTTAAATTAATCCTATCTCTCTCCCTCCAATCAACGATAAGGGAGAGAGACGGGAAGGAAGATGGAAATTCCACTATTTTTCAATCATGTCTGTTATGCAATGGTTTGAGGGTGATATCAAGATTACAATTATGTCTGTAATTTATTTTTTAGCATAATTGTGAAAACGATGTAAAAATAAAGAAAATTTCAAAATTGTTATAAAATAAGGTTTAAAAAGTAATTTTTAATTATAAATTTTTTTATTACATTATCTTTTAAATATATTTTTTTAAAATATATTACTTTCATTTATACATTTTCATATTTTTTCTACGATAAATCAAACTTATATAATGATAATTTTTAATTATTTAAAAAATAAAGTACAATTTGGTAATCTTGTTTTTCTTTGATTTACACATAATTTTTAATCTATCATATCCATCAAATCACTCACAAACTTTAACAAACTTTACTCTTAATCCACCCATTTTCACCTTTAATCCACTTAAAGTGAACAACACAAACTTCACACGGTAATCTACTTGATGTCATCCTCACCCTCTCCATCCGATCAACCGTGAGGGAGAGAGGGGAAGGAAGAGGAAAATTCAACTATTTTTAAATCATCTCTGTTATGATTTGGTTTGAGGGTCATATCGAGATTACAATTATGTCCACAATTTATTTTTTAGCTTAATTATGAAAATGATGTAAAACTATGACTTTTCAAATTATTTTTACAAAAATAATTAATAAAGAAAATTTGAAAATTGTTATAAAAGAAGGTTTAAAAAGGAATTTTTAATTATAAATTTTTTTATTGTATTATCTTTTAAATATTTTTTTATTAAAATATGTTACTTTGCTTTATACATTTGAATATTTTTTTTACTATAAATCAAACTTATATAATGATAATTTTTAATTATTTTTAAAATAAAGTACAATTTGGTCATCTTGGTTTTTATGATTTAAATATAATTTTTAATCTATCACATCCATCAAATCACTCGCAAACTTCAACAAACTTTACTTTAAATCCACTCACTTTCACCTCTAATCCCCTTAAAGTGAACAAGACAAGCTTCACACTCTAATCCACCTGAATTCATCCTATCCCTCTCCCTCCAATCAACGAGGAGAAGAGAGAGGAAGGAAGAGGGAAATTCCTCTATTTTTCAATCATGTCTGTAATGTAACGATTTGAGGGTGATATCAAGATTACAATTGTGTCCGCAATTTATTTTTTAGCATAATTATGAAAACGATGTAAAAATAATAAAAATTTAAAAATTGTTATAAAATAATGTTAAAAAAATAAATTTTAATTATAAATTTTTTATTACATTATCTTTTAAATATGTTTTTATTAAAATATGTTACTTTCATTTATACCTTTTCATATTTTTTCTACGATAAATCAAACTTATATAATTATAATTTTTAATTATTTTTAAAATAAAGTATAATTTGGTAATCTTGTTTTTCTTTGATTTAAATATAATTTTTAATCTATCACATCCATCAAATCACTCACAAACTTTAACAAACTTTACTCTTAATCCACCAACTTTCTCCTTTAATCCACTTAAAGTGAACAACACAAACTTCACACTGTAATCCACTTGATGTCATCCTTTCCCTCTCCATCCTATCAACCTTGATGGAGAGAGAGGGGAAGGAAGAGGGAAATTCTTCTATTTTTAGACCATCTATGTTATGTCTTGGTTTGAGGGTGATACCAAGATTACAATTATGTCCGCAATTTATTTTTTAGCTTAATTATGAAAATGATGTAAAAATATGACTTTTCAAATTATTTTTACAAAAATAATTAAAAATTAAAATTTGAAAATTGTTATAAAATAAGCTTTAAAAAGTAATTTTAAAATATAAATTATTTTATCTTTTAAATATTTTTTTATTAAAATATGTTACTTTCTTTTATACATTTTCATATTTTTTCTACGATAAATCAAACTTATATAATGATAATTTTTAATTATTATTAAAATAAAGTACAATTTGGTAATCTTGTTCTTTTATGATTGAAATATAATTTTTAATCTATCACATCCATCAAATCTGATGAAGGATTATCTTGTTTCTTTTTAAGATTATTGAATATGGTGTGAGTTGATTAAGAAAACTAAGTGAAATCCCCTCTGGACATTAAGATAGCATGCTATCTAGATGTGAAGGTTCCTTTCACAAAGCTCAAGAGAAGAAGATGATGGATTGATTCAAACAAAAAGGAAATGCAAAGCACATAAACCCTAGAAAACCAAGAACAATTAAAGGAAGAAGAAAACATATAATTGAAGGAAAGAAATGGTAAAAATGTGAGAAGCACGCTACTACAAGGCTAGGCTAGAAGCCATGGCAACCTTGAAAATGAGTGGATGTGTGCCGCCACTTGCTATGCAAGATAAGGCTTAAAAGTATTCACTCCCTAGGGAGGAAACTCTCACAAATGGTTGAGACACAAGAGTGTTTTTACTTTAAAATGTTCAACCCTTTT
>Ga0214544_1010248_pt1 | contig 13943 bp, 9 predicted proteins | sample CNSS3metaG_FD_160074 | JGI IMG/M metagenome (GOLD analysis project Ga0214544, IMG submission 160074) | Root nodule microbial communities from cowpea collected in UCLA plant growth center, Los Angeles, California, USA - CNSS3 | ecosystem: Host-associated > Plants > Roots > Nodule | place: USA...
GACGACTCGTGGTTTTTACCCTTGATTTGAGGGGTTTTCCACGTTAAAAATCTTGGTGCCTTTATTTGTGCTTTTGGTGGTTTATTATTGCTGCTCTTTGATTATTGCTCCTCATAGATTCTTGCAAATTAGGGGAAATTATATCCGCTGCATTCTCTGGTATATTGTTTGTTATTGTTTTCCCCATCAGTGACATGATGAAGCAGGTCCTTGAAAGCTTGGACCTACCATCTGGTGGTTAGTATTAGACAATGAAGAGAGTGAGGAGGGAATCTTTTTTGCAAGGGCCACATCTGATACTGGGCTTGGCTAATAGCCAATCTGCCATGCCATCACTCTGTTTCATCATTACAAAGGAAATTTTGTTTTTTTGTTAAAAAAAATAGGTAAGAGGAAGCCCCTGTCCTTACAAGGTTAGGAAAAACAAACTTTAAGGGCAATTTAAGAATAAAAACCTACTCATAATTATTATGGGCCAAAAGTAATGGGAATATATATTATAATTGTGAAAATTTAATATTGTTACGTTTGTTTGTGTAATAATTTTTGTTTATAATTATATCAGTAATTAATGAATCATATGTGATGATGTATTTATACTTTTGAGTTGATCATTAGGAAGGTGAGATCTCTTAATATTATAAGAGAAATATATGTGGCAATTAATTGTGTATTTATATATAAATTCGTATATATTGGATTCAATGAATAAGACAATTGTATTTTAAGTGTGGATTTATTAGAGATAGATTATTATATAAATGGGACCAAGTCTAATTTACATATTATTTTCAATCAAAAATTTTAAACTAATTGATTTATAGATTTTTTTTATAAGATGTTTAACTTTATCATTTTTATCTAATATGAAATTTAAATTTATTTAAATTAGTTTTTACGAAATCTTCTCGTTTAGAAATATCTTTCATATAAGGATAAAAATATATTTTGTAATTATTTAAATTTAGAAATTTCAAATATTTAATATTCTATCACATTTAAGGTACATGAATACAATAAAATAACAAGCTCTTCCATATAATATATCTCTTATATTTCTAAAATTTCTAAAATTTCAACAATGGTATCAAGGTTCTTCTAAGACTTGTACAAATAGAAGAGAATTTCTCATAAGTTGTTATTCTACTTTTCGATGGTGAAAGTTACGACATATAAGCGGTAAGAATGAAAATTTATATAGAAGGGTTAAATTATTGGGAAGTCGTGGAAGAGGATGACATTGTTGATCCATTGTGTGAAAATCTGATCATGATCCAAATAAACATGAAAAAAAGAAAAAAAGACAAAGAAGAACAAAGTTATGTTTGTTTCAAATGTTTCACAAATTATCCCCACCAAGATCATGGCCCTAAATTCACTAAAAGAAATTAAGGATTATTTGAAAGGAGAATACGAAAAAATGAGAAGACTTGAGATGTAACGTCCTGCTCAAATATTACTAATTAAAATAAAATAAAAATATTCTATTTTGTAAAAAGTAGGCAGTAATTAAAGCTTCTCCCCAAAGGTTATCAGGTGCACTAGGAACTAATAAGCATGACTTTCATTATTTCATTAAGAGTTATATTCTTTCTTTTAACTACTCCATCGAACTCAGATGAATATGGTAAGGTTTGTAAGACCCGAAAAATTAAATAAATAAATATTTATTTATTTAATACAAATGCAATTAATGGGATCTTTATAATATTTAATGCGGGGAGTTATAATAAGGAATAGTACTAGCTTAAGTGGTTGAGAGTACTTGGTTGTTTTGAGAGGACTTAGGTTTGAGTCTTGTGTATGTCATTAATGTGTTAATTTAATTGTTTTATTATTTTTATGATATGTTTGACCATGGAGTGTGATAATAAAATCATAGATGTGTATGAATTATAATGAAACATGAATTGGTTGGTTGGTTGGTTGTGCATTGGCTTGGTAATTGTGTGGTTGTCTTCAAACCTTGATTGACGTTTGGAATCTTAGAAAGGTTGTTAGAGCACAGGTTAGGGGATACAATCTAACTAACCCAATTTTTGGGTTTTGGCATGAACCGCCTGGCGGCAATGAATATTCGTCAGGCGGCGCTAGCAGATTTGACTTGTTTTTTGTGTTTTATGAGTTTTGGGACTTTTTTATCAAGGGAAAAGGGCTTCTTAACAGTTAGTCGAATGAGGGAGGGGATTAATTGTTGAAATATGATGTGGTTGGAGGTAATTGAACCTGTATTGGTATGTATGAATATTAGGGTTCGAAAAATTAGGGATTTTTGGTTTTAGAGATCATTGTGTAGAAAAAGGCAATAAAATTATGTGTGTTTGCAGCCTAATGGAATATATGTGAACTTAAGCACATGATTGGAGGAGATTGAGTGGAAATTGATGAAATGAGGGATAATTGAGATTTTAGGGTTCACAGGTGCAGGGAAATTCTGGGTAGAATATCACTTAGATGTGTATGGTGAAATTATATGGCAAGGTGGTGAGGTTTGATGTTAGAATTACAAAAGGGTGGTTGGATAAGGTGACTAAGGTTCTAGAAGGAATAAGACTTGGAAATTGGACCGAGATATGTGTTGTTGGTCGTTGGAATTTGAGTTGTTATGGGTAATCATAGCTTGTGATAGAGTTTAAATGTGGGTATAGTGCTAATTGGAAATGGTATGAGTAAACTATTCATAATTTGGCATAGGTTTTGTGGAGATGCAATATGGGTCATGGTAATTTGTAAGATTACTTAATTGGTGATCTAAGGTGATGCTGCAATGATTTGGAGAGTGTGAGACTTGGTGCTGCAGGGTTTTAAACTAGTAAAACTCATTTACTATCAGACGAGAGTTACAAACTATGGAGGTTCTGGAGCGTGTAGTGTCTAGCGGTGAGGTTGATTCCGCTAGGCGAGAGTTGTGTGGGCAATGGCCACTAGAACAAGTGACGCTTGGTAGTGAGGATGATCCCGCCAAGCAATACCTGCAAAGCCAGAAACCTTTGGTCGTGTTGTGCCTGGCGGCGTATGGGTTCCACTAGGCGGTTTGTAACTAAATTTCGCCTAGCGGCGCTTAGGCAATGTTAGGCGATTGCTTAGGGGATAGGGGTTGTTCCGTTGGAATTGTGCGTGGTCTACATCACTTTGAATGAAACCTTAAGTATGGAACTTGTTGAGGACATTCCTGGAATTGTGGCTCAGAATGGAGGGTAAACACGTGGTAATCCCGAGTTATGGCCTAGTAATATGAAAAATCTGGTTTGAGCATGCGAGTTGTACCTCGTATGGTTTGGCTCCATTTGATTGACAATCACGGGTGGTGGCCAATGATGTTATGAATCTTAGAGAAGAACTAGCATGGGAAACTTTTATGGATCATTGTTACTATTTTTGTAAACAGTTATTTTAACTTGATCTTGAATTTTGTAATAGTTGTTTTGAACTTATGTATTTGAATTATGACACTTTAAATAAAGTTTAAATTTTCCGCATTTTGGAAAAAAGATTTTATTAAATTGGTATTATTATTATTATTATTATTATTATTTTATTTAAATTAGTAATATCGACTAAGATGTTACAAGGTTATCTCATAGATAATACCTTTTTTAACACCATATTCATAAACAATACATACTTACCACCTCTATTTGATTTAATGCTCTTAATTTTTTATTCAATTAATTTTCTAGTTTCGCTTTATAAGTTAAAAGCACAGTTTCACTTTATAAATTAAAAGCACAACAAAAACTTTATTTCTATGATTATGTGCACTTTAGTATATTTAATATAATTATCTTAAAAAATAATTTTTATCATCTCATGATTTGATTTAAACATGATTTGTTTTAAATCAGTATGAATTAATCTAACAATTCAAGACGGTGTACTTAATAACAAACTTTCTTTATAATTTTAGATTCACATATATTATATTTACTACTTTACTTATCATACATATTAATTAATTTTAATCATTATAATTTTTATAATATATAAAGAATTACATATTAATTAATTTTAATCATTATAATTTTTATTATAATTTTTATAATATATGAAGAATTAACATATCCTAAGCATATGTCATACATTATGTGAATCAATAATATAAGTATAAGATTTATTAATAATTTCACAAATATTAAATATAAATTAATAATTTCATAAATATTGAATATAAAGGATTCACCACAAACACTCTATTAAGCAAACACTCTATTTTTTTATCAAAGCAATCTTATTGTCATAAGAATCTTATGATATTTAAATAAGACTTTAATCCCAATTTTTTTTTCTAATAATAAGACAAAGAGATTAGATTAGATTAATATTAATTGATAGCACATGGAACACTTCCCTCTAAGAGGTAACTCTAATAATAAGACTAGAGAGATTAGATTAATATTGATTGATAAGGTAACTCTAATAATAAGACTAGAGAGATTAGATTAATATTGATTGATAGCACATGGAACATATCACTCAAGAGGTCAGAGTCTTCTTTCCAAATGTGAGTTCTCCCTTTTCCAGAGAGTTGTCATGGAATCACCTTTCTGCCCGTATTTATAGGCGGAGGAAGAAGGTTATGATGGGCCAAAACCCATGGCTTGTGGGTTGTAACAGCCCAAAGTTCACAACTGTGCAACGGGAATAGGGGTTGCAAATATCTGCAACTACCGTATATTTTACAATATACTTTATCCAGTCTTTATTTTATAACAGAGACTTCAGTAGCCTTTAGCTAGATTTTAAGCAATGCAATATAAGAGATTCTCATAGTCTTGATCTAATTGACCTTCCTCTAATTTAGTACAGAATACTTGTTTAATAATGAGTTTGGAAGCTCATCGAGGATGGAAAAATCACGATTGATATAGCTTCTGAAAATCAGGTTCATATGTGAACAATCACATATCTAAACTGAAATCAAAATACACTCAAGTTAACTAAAAACAAGGAAATAGGTGCTACCACCATCTCTGTTATCTTTTTGTCTTTTCAAGTTACAAAAGTTTGAGCAAACAAAATTACTTGCAAGTTGCAACCTTCTTAGAAGATTAGACATACGGAAGTGGAAATGGCAATTGTCAACAATGTGATTAATCAAAGTTTACAAAATGATTGCCACAGCAACAAGTAATGTTCCAGTACTACTATACACAATATGGTCACAGAAATCTCAGCCCTCATCTTCCATTGAGACTAAGCTTGATTTCTTCAATCGAAAGGAAAAAAAAAAATAAACGTTCTTGTCGGTTTATGTATATCTAATTAGGCCCCCAACAACTTAAGTACATGACTTTCCTCAATGACTCTTCTGATTGTTTTGTGTTGTCTTCTTTCAGTCTTGTGGAGACCATGGTAGAAGAAGTGGAAGAAAGCTTCCTAGCCTGAGAGAACGAACCAACACGGGTTTTGAGATGCTGTTGAGCTGATCTCAAACCATGGTTCCACCTGCAGATACCCTGGTCTTTCAAGGCCTCCACAACTCCGACACTAGCTGCCACACTCCATGCTCTAATTGCTGAACTCATTTTGTGACGATGATGTTGTAATTCTTCTTAGACTGTGGTTGGTTTTTGGTTGAATGAATGAGGATATGTAACGAAGGTGGTGATGTTTATATAGTAAGAAAGAAGCACATGGAAATGGCCATGGTTTTTGGAAAACCAGGGGAAGTAAAGCGGTGGTTTCAGCAAACACAGTGGGCTATGACTCATATGTATCCTGGATTATAGGGAACACGTGTGTTTGCGAATGAAGTTGATGTGACACGTGTTGATGAAAACTAAATGATAAGTTCCACCATGTTTGCTGTTGTTTGTTTTTATCAATATTTAATGTTCACATTAAATAAAACTATGTCACGCCTTTTCCCCCTAATAATTTAAGTTTTGTCTCCTGTTTTAAATCTTCCTATTTATTCCTTATGCTACCAGATTTCATGTTATAATAATATACTTGATGGTTTTACGGGCCGAATAGAAACCATAAAGCTTGTGCTATTATAAAATTCTATCCACTATAACGTTTAAACTTTGCAGATGAGTATTTTGGTTATTGGTCACTTTATACTTGTCGATAAAATTTATATAATGTGAATTTGCCTCAATATATTCACGTGTTCACAATATAAGTATTTTATGAATTTGTCTTTAATTAACTTTATTTTTGGAAAATGACGGTCTTTCATCAATTTTTACATTTTTTTTCACAACTTTAGTTACTTGAAATTTTTTTTTTTTTTAATGTCATAGTTCTCTGCAAAGTGTGTGTAATTTAATTTGTTTTTAATGTCATAGTTATTTGCAAAGTGTGTGTTATGAATTAAAATACATTTTAATCCAATTAAGTTAACTCTTTTACACGTCAAACGTATTTTACGGTAAAATTTGAGTTGTTCGTACTATTCCACGATAACATTTGAGTTGTTCACATTATATGTGTTTTCACTTCAAAATAGTTGGGAAATACATTTTACACATCAACAAAAATTAACTACGTGATTGGGTTAAAATGACTATATCCATTCATTTATTTAAATTTGGAGACCAAAATGTACCAAAATTTCAAAAACAATTTTTAATTTTGTGTTAAATTTTAAGAACTAAAAACATATTTAAATATATATATATATATATATATATATATATATATATATATATATATATATATAATTACAAACACTTTTAGAATTATAAGGGTTTAGTTGATTAATTTATCATACGAGACATGATAGGTAGGAATTTGAATTTTTTGTTGAATTTTTTAATATTATTCTTTTATCGTATCTTTAAAATATAGTGATGAATACTGATTTTGATATTTATAAATATATTAAAAAAATTAAAATAGTGTATTGTTTATGCTTAACCGATAACAACACCAAAAATTCAATAAAAAAAATTTAGACCGGAGATATAGTTATGATGTATTAGTTACGATTCTAAACGAAGAGGACACGGACGTGAAGGCTCGAAGCATTCTCTACCTAACAAAGTCATTGGGCAATTAATAAGTGTACATGTTATGGAATAATAGGATTTGTAAGAACTAAGAAGTTTGCATTTGAATATTGCTGCTCTGTTTCCTTTGCAAGCTTAAGCATTAGCTATAATGGCATTTATAAGGGTTGATTTTGTAACTATGTAGAAACAAAATGCCAAATGCCATTTATAAGGGTTGATTTTGTAACTATGTACAAACAAAGTAGGTGATTGGCAGGTAAAGCCAGTGGTTTTTGCTTTGGTAGGGACTAAAGAAAGTAGGAGTAGTAGGTAATTATTTATTGATATTGTGAAAGGATCGTTCTCATTTGATGGGACCACACGTCGGTGTGAATTATGTGACCTAGTTGCATTGCAAAGAGCAACAAAGGCTCTGGTTTCTGTAATCACTGGTAGACAAGTCCAGCACACGGTTTACATCTTATGATATGAAATCAAGGGCACATATTTTAATCGTTTGTGACAAAATCAATCAGATTTATACCTGCTTATTGGGAGGGAATCATTGAATTGCTTCTTTTGTGCTTAACATTTTCTTAAAGCATTAAAGTAACTCCACTCTATAGTATAGTCTGTGTTCAAAGAATGAACTCAACTAGAGATATATTATAAAATTTTATAAAAGAAATCTTTTACCGGATTATACCTGTATTTGAACAATATTTTTTACTATGCTGTTAGACAGAGATAATTGTAGACTTCTAACATTTATTCAATTTACACAAGAAAAATTTAACTAAGAAGAGTGATTAAATAATTGTTTTTGAAATAACTCTTAGATTTCTAAAGTGAAGTTCCGGAGCATTAAAATGGTGTATTTCTTTTTTCAAAATTATCGAAATGGACTTATTTAGAAAAAAAAAGAAGAATAAAAATAGGTAAGTCACATGAGTCTTGGTATAAATTTATCGTGAAGAAGTCATGTTAGCTTGAACGATTTTTTTAGTTACTAAAGTTGGTTAGGGTTGAAGTCAAAACTAATTGATTCAGGTCCAACTCGAGAAAAGTTACTCAAATCTAATTCAAATTGACTTAGTCAGGGTCTAGGTTGAGCAAGCCAATATGGTTCCTGATCGAGCCAAAGTGGTCAGTCCAAGTTCAAGTCAAGCCAAATCACTTTGCACTTAGGTCAAGGTGAGTAGACCTCATTCGATCGAGTTGATATAGGTCCACATTCATTCTAGTTGGACCCGATCCATGTTCAAACAAGTTGGGCTAGGCCTAATCAAAATCACGATCAGTCCAAGCCAATCAAAATCAAGTCGAGTCAAACCCAAGTCAAGCAGAATTGACCTAGGTCTAGGTAGACCTGAAATGATAGAGCTAAGGTTGGACTGAATTGGCTTGCACCTTGTTCGAGTCAAGTCAGCTCAGGCCCAGATCGAGCCAAGTCTAGTTTGTTTAGATTGAGTTAGACTTAAGTAGGATCAAGACAGTTAGACTTAGATGAGATCAAGATAGACAACACCAAATCAACATCAAATGAAGTTGGATCATGACTGATACATAAGATCTACATTGATTTGAAACTATTGAATTAGGTTGATCCCATATTTGATTAATTAGATTAATCCCATATTTATTATAATTGACAAAGTAAATTTAATAATAAATTTTATTAGGATTGAACGGTTACCACTAGGCCAAAAGCTATAGTTATTAGTTAGGGCACAACTCTTTTTACTTAAGAGTGTACACACAAGCCCAAGTGCCACGATTTGATTGTGACTCGACCCACTTAGCCTCCGCCACGAGACAATTGATGGCACATGCAACAATCTCCCCCTCAACAATTGTCCTACTAGGAATCAAACTTGATTGTAACTTGGCCCACTTACCTCCGTCACAGGACAATTGTGTCACAAGACAATTGTGCAACCCGGAACAAATTTAATCCAACTTAAATTAGATTAGAAAAATATCTAAACTAATGTGATTTAATTAAAATAGATTTAAACTTTAAATCCACTCGGATTTTGAAAAATCTAATCTATCATCACCCCCTAAAGTAAACCAAGTCGAGTTTGAATTTTGCCTTTAAAAATGTTGGCTTGTTGATCTTCTTTGCATTTACAGTGATATTCCAATATCCACACAGACCAAATATTGTTCTTCTCTGAGCATCAACTCAGATACTGAAGTGTATGAAGAGAATTCAATTGAATCCAGTTCGATGTTCAGCAATGCTCTCACGAGGTATTTTATATAGCCATGCATATACACTTCAACCGTCATTACATTGATCTTCCTTCCAGTAATATAGTAGTAGCTCTTTCATATTCAAATTGGATTGAAAACAAAGGAAATATGAGTTACCCCATTTCATTCTTTTCCCCTGTTGAAATCAATTAAGTTTTAAGTTTTAGTTAACAAATTTCAATACAAACAGATTCCTAACCTCACAGAAAGAATTAGGCACATGGAAGAAGAGGGGGAAAACTAAAGAACACATGAAGTTTGGCAAATTTCAACCGTCAAAAAAATATGATTATATTTATCATCATAATTTACATACTGATTGTCACATCAGATAAGCAAATCTTTAAAAAATTTACAATACGAGCCAAGAAATCACAACCCTCAAGTTGCTTTGAGGCGAAGATTGCTTGATTCCAAGAACTGAAAGAAGAAAAAGGTTTTATCTAGTTGGGACCCCATGAGCTTAAGTACATGACGGTTCTGATGGAATCCTCCGACTGTTTTAGCTTGTCGCGTTTTGGTGTTGTGAAAATGGTAGCAGAAGAAGAAGAAGAAGAAGAAAGGTTTTGTGCTTGAGTGAGCGAACTAACATGAATTTTGAGACGTTGTTGAACAGATTTCAAAGCATGGTTCCACCTGCAGATGCCTTGGTCTTTCAAGGCTTCCACAACTCCAACACTGGTTGCCACACTCCATGCTCTAATTGTTGAACTCATCTTTGATGATCTTTTGTAAATCTTCTTGCACTATATTTGATGACAGAAGAAAACCAAGTTTAATCTATGAATGAATGAATGAATGACGGTGCTCCTTTTATAATAGACATGAGAATAGTGAAGTTGCAAACAAAAGCAAATGACCACAGGTTTTGGGAAAAACCAGAGGAAGTAAACCGGTGGTTTTAGCAAACACAATGGGCTATGTTTCAGAACAAGTTACTGTCAAGTTACATGCATACAAATTCATCACAACACGTGTTTTTGTTAATAATAAAATAGTTGTTGTATACGAAGCAAACTTTTTAACACTTACGCCAGAAAGAAAATAAAAATTCTTTAAGAAAAATAAAGATTTTTTTTCCTATTTGTTTGGATCAGTGAAATCGTAATTTAAATATATATATATATATATATATATATATATATATATATTAAAAAAAATTAATTTTTTTCCCATTAAGTTTTTAAGATAAAGTTGCATATTACTAAAGAGAATATAATGATAATTCAATGGTTAGTGGTTAGGAAGAAAGGTGAGATAAATTATGGGTTGTGGATTCAACTATTCCTGCTTACGGTTTAAATTATCTTTCCTAATTTTCTCCGTCTCTTCTTCCTCCTTCTTCAACTCTTTTCTCTCCTACTTTTGAAGTCCAAAATCCTTCTCTCACAATGCAACTTTGTTTTTTTTTCCTTCCTCTTCGTCTTCCTTCTCACAATAACTATCCTATATTTGAATTTTTATTCTTCTCTAAGCGATTAGGACGTAGCTTTGTTCAACATCGTTGGTTTGCTTGCCACCGTTGGTCTTCTCGCCAGCAGTGGTTTGCTCGTCACACCCGCTAAGGTCGTCACATTCGCTAAGGTCATCGTCATCATGGTCTCGACCTGTTTGGTTGTTTTCCAAACTAGTGCAGAAATTGCATATTACATCGGTTAATTCAGGCGTATTACATCGGTTTGACAATCGATGTGGTATGTAGATGTGATATATTACATCGGTGATATAACCGTTGTAATAGGTTTACCATATAACCTCGGTGGACCAAGAACCGTTTTAAAATTAGGAGATCAGAGCATGAAAAAACGCGAAATATTACATCGATTAATGCTTAAATCGATGTAATACATTGGAGTTATTACATCGGTTAGTGTCACAACCGATGTAATAGGGGTATGTTTTTTTTATATAGCAGATTGGTTTTGGGAACTATATCCAATAACCTGCAAAAACCACAATTATCCAGATTCTAGACAATTTAAACTTTCGTTTCCTAAGCTACAATAAGTTGCCAAAGCCTATCAAAACTATTAGGCTAAATGTTAAGGCTACAAAATACCTTAAATATCCAAAATAAAACATTTTTAATGGCTATCAAAACTAATATTTTAGCCTCAAAAAATATCTTGCCCATTCCTTACGAATTTCTTCAACTTTATCTTTGCCCAATGGCTCGACTCCGTCAAAAACCTGAAATATGGAATATATTAATTATGGTATATCATAGAAAGCAAAGTTAAACATCAATAATTGAATTAACTCTTACATCGGCCCATGAATCAACAATGGTAGCCCGAGCTATGGTCCACATCCAATGCATAACGTAGTGTGTACACTCAAAGCTTCCACGTTGCCTATTGCACTAATATATGAAGAACTAAGAAATTTTAGTTGATAATATGTAGATTCAATGCAAAGTACATACCTTAGGATAAATCCAATCAAGATGAGATGAAGATGTAATGGATTTACCATCCAAGATACCACTCACATTGATAACACTAAAATAAAAGTCATTAGTAATTTACAATATAATCATAAAATACATTACTTTAGTAATTAACACTTACTTCTGTATTAAAGTTTTCATTTCTTTGCTTGGCTTCTTGTGCAATGAACAAAACTATACGACAATACAGTCTGTGGGGAAAATAATAATCAATTGCCAATGACACCTGCCAAATAAGAATTTTAGTTAGTGATATGGAATTAGTTAGATAATAAGTAAAGTGAGATTCCAACTTACCCTTCAATATAAGGGGCAATGTAAATTCTTTTCTTGGATTCATGAATCCATCGTTGAATATATCTTTGAGTGTGCATTGATCTATTCCCAGACTTTTGTATAATTTGAGGCTCAAAGAAACCATAAATATCAATGTGCCTCACATTGAGAATTAATTCATTTAGATACCTACATTTATACAAATTCAGAAGGATAATGTTGATTTCACAAAACATAAGATAAATGCAAAATCTAAATTTAGAGTGCACTCACATAATCCAAAGTTGAATGACTGCAATGTTCAACATCTGATTACCCTGGATTATTTCCCACAAATCTGACATAATCACATACAAAGGTATATTGCCATTGTCAACGCCAAATATTGTTACATCCCAAGGAATGGGAAAAGGTTATTGATACAAATCAGAAGAAGCCACAATCAACCCCTGAATTGGATTACCATTCTGGTGAGATAGGGGCCCGAGCTTGGGCTCATCCTCGGGCTCATATATGGGCTCATCCTCGGGCTTAGGGCTTGCATGAGATGCAATTGGGGACTTTTGTTTAATCCTAGGGTCTTGTAAAACATACTAACAAACTTAAATACGATGTGTTAAAAGTTATGTACAAATGTAATTAAGAAAAACATACCTTCTTTGTTGAAAATATAAGAATATAAGAAATTAAAGTTATATAAAATTTTAAAAAACTAAATGTTATAGGAGATGAAAATATTTGCTTGTGAAAGTGTTTGGACCTTCAGACCACCAAATGCAAGTAAAGGAACACTTAGAGAGCCCTGAAGAACCCAACAGAGGGCGGCAGCAACAGATGGATGGAGGGACAAGCCGCGGCAGCGGGGTTTTTCACGAAATAACCTCCTCCCAAAAAGCCCACACCAAGCGGCAACAACGTGAGACCCCACGACGACGCAATGCTGCGGTGGAGGGAGAGTGGCCGTGCAAGGGTAAGCAGCGACGACAAGGGGCACGACACTCTAACCAAACCACAACCTTAGAGAACCGGTGACAAGAGGCACGAGTGGTTTGACTACGGGAGGCGACTAACGACAGACAGAGCTCCAGCGGTGTGGCCGTGCGGTGGAAGTAGAGTTCCAAAACAGAGAAGCGACGTGGCCGAACGAAGGGTTGCGCGAACGATGGTGGTTGCACGAACGACGGTGGTAATGGCTGCTTGGATGGCGACAAAAGAACCTTAATGTGGAGGAGGAGTTCACATTTCAGTGGTGGGGTGGAGTAGAGGAAGAAGAAGCGTATAGTGAAGTGCGAAGAAGAAAACAAGAAATTAGGGGGAAACCCAACTGGCTGCATTTATTAGGGTACTATATCGATTAAATGTTGTAACCTATGTAGTATTGTTTAAATCTGTGTAAAAAATAGGTTTTTCCAATTTATTTTCTTTAAAAAGTAAATGTTACATCGGTTATTAGAGTAACCGATGTAATAAATGTCCCAGTATTTTCAAAAATGCCACCACGCACTATACTACATCAATTTTCGTGTAACTGCTGTAAAATCTTGTTGTAGTATGTCATTTATGCACTAGTGAAGCGTTGTTGCTGTGGTTGTTACTGCATGTTATGCTCTGCTGGATATACTCTACTCGTCATCGATGTTGCTCCACTCTGCTAGATTTGCTTTGTTTACCACCGGTGTTGCTCCACTAATCGTGTTGGGATTTTTAGGGCTTTTGATAATATGAGAGATATAAAAGATATATGAGAGATATATGTGATATGTTATACGGAGGAACATATTTTTGTATTTTATTGATATACTCTATATATAGAGCAAAATATAACAAATATCAAGTATAAAATATTTAGAATATCTCACTCCTAATCTAAAATAATAACAAATTTCTAAAACTGACACATATCTCTAAAACTGAAATATTTTCTAAAAACTAATTTAAATAAAAAAGATATTAAGTAATATTCTCAACATTCCTCCTTGCTTAATATCTGTTTATTTTATATCTTCAGATTTGATTCTCCA
>Ga0214544_1010249_pt1 | contig 13937 bp, 7 predicted proteins | sample CNSS3metaG_FD_160074 | JGI IMG/M metagenome (GOLD analysis project Ga0214544, IMG submission 160074) | Root nodule microbial communities from cowpea collected in UCLA plant growth center, Los Angeles, California, USA - CNSS3 | ecosystem: Host-associated > Plants > Roots > Nodule | place: USA...
ATATATATATATATATATATATATATATATATATATATATATATATATATATATATATCCAATCCGGTCTAAATTTTCATCAATTTAGTCCTTTATAGTAATGTTGTCTAAATAATTAACGAACTTTTTTAAGTGTGCATCACCTATCAATTCATTATTTTTTTTGTTTAATTTAATGTAATTTAATTATGATTTTTAATTAAAAAAATGTTCAGGTGTTAGTGTAGTGTCAGGGTGTGTATGTTTTATATTCGGTTTGATCCCTATATTCGTTATTTGAGTATAATTTTTTATAAAAAAAATTAATCAATTTTTAATTTTAATAAAAATTTATTTCAAACCAACCCTAAGCCTAAATTAGAAATATTTAATAAAAATGTGAATTTTAATAAAAATATTAGTATAATATTAATATAAAATTAAATTTGTTTCAATTTAGAAAAGGACAAAATTGTTCCATTTATAAAAATCGGACTGAACTGAATAAAAATAACAAATAACAGTATCAAATTGAATATAAGACACTGATAATAACACTATATTGACATGTGACACTGTCACATGACGCAATACTAACTTGACACACAAACATTTTTTTTATAAGTTAATTTTTTTAAAAATAAAAAAAAAACAAAAAATTATGAATTGATCATGACATGTTATGTTTATTATCTGTTAATTATTTATACAGAATCAATTAAATTTACTAAATTGTCAAAAATAAAAACTAAATTAAAAAAAAAATTAATTAATCAAACTCATCAAAAATAGAAACCAACTTAGTATGCTCAAACTAACATGCAAGAGTCACCACCTGATAAGAGTCGAACAATTCTTTTCATGCGACAAAACAAACATAGAAGGAAGTCCAAACACTACCTACTCTAGGATTAAAATATGTTTTTTTATTTTTAAATTTTAAATGTAAAATTAAAAATCATCTATATCAAATTTTTAATACATTTTTATTTTTAAATTTAAATTTGAATGAATATAATTTTTTTTAAATAACCATATTAATTTTAATTTTAATTGTTAGACAACATTTCATACATTTAAACTAAATTGTATCAAACCAGAATGTATTAGTAAAAAAATATTAATGTATTTAAATTAAAAAAAAATTATATTTACTCATTTATAAATTTTTAAAAATTAAAATATATCAAAATATAGAACATAAATAAATTCTAATTTCATCCAATTTTAGTAACTAAATACATGTTCAACCCAAATAATGTAAAACATGCATCCCTGACGCAAATATATCATCACCAAAATTTGTATTGCAAACAGAAACCCCTACAAAAGGGTAGCAATTATAACTTTATGTTTTATATAATATGCTAGAGATTTCTAAGCTAAGGATGAAAGAGTAATAGTCGATATATGGTTATAACATAATATATAATATTAACACATTCCACAGCTCTTTCAAGGTAAATCGTCCCTCAAAACGCCACCTTCGGAAACAATTGCGCATTGGACTGTGCTTTGAGTCTCTTCCCACCCATCAAACCAACTCATCATAAATAGATAGATCTACTACCACCATTTCTTCTCGGACAAAGATATAAGCTGCAAACCAAATCCAAGAAATATGTTAGCTTCATCCCTTTACTTTTTATGTGACAAACATCCTTTTACTACTACCAAGTAAACCTTGTGATGATGACATCTAAACCTCAAAACAAATGCATTTTTTATAAAAAGTGATACACAATTCATATATATATATATCCTCATTTGCTGTTCCGTTTGTTTACAAAGGGTCATGAGCATTTCCAGAAGAATAATGAGAAAAGATGAGATGAGTTTTTCCATAACTACTAAGAAAAAATGAAACTTTGCAAGTAGAATGAATAACACATGCAATGACAATATCTAACCTGAAAAAGGGGGTTTTATTTTTAATTGCAACAATACGGGAATATAATGAAGACTCAAGTGTCAAGGTCTTTTTGGGGAAGAAAATGCATAACACGTAATGTAAAGATTTCAAAAGCCTACCACTTTAACTATAAAGATGGCTAGTGCATCTTGAGTTCCATACTTCACACACAAAAGTAATATTAAAAAAAAGAAGACATGCTAGAAAGTAGAAACATAGAATGAACCCAAATCATTGCAAGCATTTCATTCAAACAGTGCTGGAAATTTAAAGCAAAAAGGGGACAGTGTTTTTTTTTTTTTTTTGTAATAAACAAAGAATTCATTAACAAAGGAGAGATACAAAAATGGTAGGGGATAAGAAATCCTCAAAAATTAATCAAAGAATGGAAGGGGGTAAAACAAAAGGATAAAGAACATGTTATACAGGTAATGTAACAACACCCTCATCTCTGTAAGATCTACTAGAGAAGACAACTAAAAAGGTCACTAACAGAACAACACAAAGAATTAAGTGAACTACTCAATTTGAAATTAACTCAGCGGGAATACTATAGTGGACTACAGAAGCATTTCTTTCTAACTATATGCTCCAAACAACTGCAAATAGAGAATAAAAGCAAAAGCCTTTTTAGCATCTCAATCAGAATTAACAAAGAAATACTGGAGATACTTGGGGAAACCCACTCTTCACTTACAGATAATGAAGATCAAGGTGCCAAAGAAAATATCTTATCTTTTACTCCGTTAGAAATAAAAATGGTGAAAAACAAAAAGAAAAATTGCCCAATTCATAGAACCGAGAAAGAGCTAGCAGTTTTTCAACGTTACAGACTGATACAAAACTAAGGAAACGGGATATTTAAGAATAGCGAGAAATCAAGAACCAAACAGAAAAAGTCAACTTGCATTCGACAAGTTAAAATTCTTTGAAAGGAGAAACACATAACTACTAAGTTATTTATCAGAGATTGATGTTTATGGGTAAGCATCAGTTAGCATGGGTCATATTTCGAGACAAAAATATTAGGTTTACTGTGTCAAACTTGTGTTTTCAACTGTGATAATTACCTGCGCAGAATAAGTGAACCAAAATGCCTGATGGGTAAAGTGTGCTACTAATAGCCGAAAGTTATCTATTCTAGGATCAATAACACTAGGGGTGTACATAATGGGCCAATGTGAAATAGACACACAAGACAGTTCTACATTGCAAAACATAGTAAGTAGCATATATAGAAGTAAATACAATTAGACGAAACATCACCAGAGTAAATAATCATAGTCCAGAGAACTGGATTCCCATAAAGAGGAAGTGTTTTCAATATGGGTACAACAAAATTACTTACAAGTACATACAAAAAAAGTAAAGACATCCACTATTAATGATTAAAGGCCATAGTATAGAGAAACTATAGACACGCAATCACCACCACCAATCTAAGGCATAGTTTACAAGACAGTAACTCAAGGAACATAAAGAAAAAAAAGGAACCGAGTCCTACACAAACCTCTAGAGCTTAAAGTAACTCAACTTTTCAATAGGCTTACCTTAATTGGAATCATCATCTCCAAGATGATGCCATGGCTGAGAAAGAGCAACGGTAACAAAGGAAAGAAGTCAAAACAAAAGGAAGATGGTGCTACGAAATCAATAGAAAAATAGTAATATCTTATAACAGAATAAAAAATTGAGCTGTGAAGTGTGAAGTAGACAACACAAAAAATGGAGGATTAAAGACTCATAATGTAGACAAGCTTGGCTAGAAAAATTGCTCTGGTAAAAGGGATTTGATTGGACACTGGACAGCTTTTGAACCTCAAACCAAAGGGAGACAAATGATTTTGGCTGTCTCTATTACCAGACCATAACCCTGGAGTCAAGAAAGAATCTCTGTATGATATTTGTCTACAGGCAGGTTCAAATGATTCAATGGCCAAATTTCGTAAGCACTCATAATTATACATGCTATCACAAAGTACAGGTTTTTAATAAGAAGACTCCTTGACTGTTCACTAGAATGCCACACTAATTGTGAAAAATAAGATCAGTGGCTAGTGAAAAGGGGGGATGTGAAGGACTTGAGGAATAGTTGAGGATTTAAAAAAAAAAAGTTTAATAAGAACTTGAATAAAATGAAGATCATCAACTATCAGCTCTATAGTTTTTCTTCTCCAAGCAAGTATGATAAGAGTATAACAAAATTACCACTTAGTAGAACAATTTGTCCATTTCTAATTAGGTAAGTTTGAAATTTGCTAAATATTAGCCAAAGTGAACTGTTGTCACCAGCTAGCAACGTAACTACTATAATGCTATGACCTTGTTTGAAAAAATGAGTAGTTTATTCAACACAGGTACACAATCACATAGTATGCAAACACACACACACACACATATGCCAGCTCAAAACTGTGAAAGATGGAAACAAACATTCACAAACTACCAACCTGGCGAGCAACCTGTGCTAGTCGTCGGCTGTCCCGAGATGATTCAGTCATTGTGCAAGATTTCTGAGGATCCACATGATCATCTTGCTTCTCTGCACACTTTTTCTTTGAATCGGTATTATCTCGAGAGCAATCTTCATCACAGCTAACAGCCTCCTTCTTACGCTTTCTACAGAATGTGTACTTAAGAAACCTATCACTTGTAGGCCGATTAGAAACCTTTGCATCTACATCAGACACTTTTGGGTCCATTTTATCCAGTGACTCATTAGATGCTTCAATACTTTTACAAGCTGGAACCTCCACACTTTCAGCAGACAAACTGTCTTGTCTTGTTAAATCTGATTTATCCATCGGTTCCTTGTCAGCTTTAATTTTGCTCCGAGTGCTACAGGCTTCAAGTAATACTTCCCCATTTTCAGTATTGCTATGAGATCTTGATTGCTCATTCATTGCAGTTGTGTCTGTGGGTACATCGACAACAGTAGACATTATATCCTTCAGAGTTTCATTTTCACATGCCATTGAAGAACTCACCTTTGAGGGGTCATCGTTATCCAATACAAGTGGAGAATGTTTTGCACAAGACAGACCTGATTCTTTCTTTGTTTCCTTAACCTGGTTAGAATGTAATCCTGATTTAGTAGCCTTCCTTTTCCCAAATCTTCTCTTTTTTCTATGAACTGGAGCTTTGACAAGGTCAGCATCTGCTTTCACCACTTTAACTTCATCTGGTTTCTCCTTTTCACAAATAACATCATCGTTGGCATTAGTTGATACGCTCATTGATTTACCTTCTTCATGCACACTCACTAAAGTTTCATCTTGTACATTATCTAGGTTTCCTGAAACAGACACGTTGGCATCAAAAAGGCTCCTTTCAAATGCATGTATTCTCTGAGTGCATCCATTTCTGTAGAGCTTGGGCTCTTTCCTCCTAATGACTATGGATGCAAAGTCTGGGTTATGAATGTAGCAGTTGTTTGTATGATCATGTGACCCACAGAACTTACTGCTATCAATGGATCCATTTATAGTTGGATTTCGGGTTTGAGAAAAAGAGACTGATTCAAACTGTAAACCAGGTGCAGAATAAATAGATCCATCATGATCAAGTCTGTTCTCTTGCAGAAAATTTTCCTGAGCTAAAATTTCATCTTCTTTGTTTTTCTCCACAGGGGGTTGCATTTGGTGTTTCATCATAGTCTCCAGCTCAGCCTGGGTTTCTCTCAACTCTGCTCTTAAGTCTCTAACTATTTCCTCGGCTTCCTGGAGCTGAGCTTCAAGCTCCTCAATTTTGTTCTGCTGATTCAATGACATCAGCTCTGCTTCACTGACCTGCAAAGTTGTCATTCATTAGACACGAGAGAAGATGAGACAACACAGATTGGTAGGCTTCAGCTGTATTAGCAGCTAGGATAGAATATTAAATTACTCTTAGGTTAGCATTTAGCATGAGTTATATTATGATGGTAGTAATCTCTCACTGTTGAAAAATCACTGCATTTGCTATGAGTTAAATTTACTTTCAAAATTTGAAACAATAATACAATGTATATTTCTTTATATGATTCCCCAGTAATAGAACAAGTTTAGCATTCAAAAGTATCCAGTAATAGTCTTGTCCCTACATTCACAATCAAGTCCGCTTCATCCTCTAACATGATGTAGTAAATTGATGGAGAGTTAGGCAATTACAGAAGTACCAGTGGATCCCTCTGACACCAAGTCACGATTATATCACATACTTTATAAAATGTTTATTGATTGCATTCCTTTAATGACCAGGAAAAGATGCCACATAACAAAAAAAATAGTGAACCCCTTTTATTTTTAGCAAGAATTTTCCAACAAACAACCCTGTGTTTCAAAGATGAAAATAGAGCAAGATTCAATGATCTGAATCTTAAAAAACAACAACAATGTGATGTGAAAATTCTGAAGAACTCTTACCCCAGATTTAAAATGCCTAACACTGACCATATCAATGATATCACATGATGAACTGAAACAATACAGTCATTCAAGCATAACCATTTCAAAGCAACCCACATTTAAGCACTTGAAGATTTTTCAAGAACCTCACGAAGAAGTAACGCGTTTCCATTATCAAGAATTTCCTTTCTTCTCCCACCCACATGCTAAGAAATTTTAAATTAAACTCATCAAACCGACGCAAGCAAACACAGTGAAACGAGAATCTCGAAACATTACTAATCGAGAACAAAGCAATACACACAAAACCAGAATCACGAAGCATGAGTAGGGTAACAAACTCCAAATCAAACACACCAATTTCAATAAAAGCAAAAGCGAAGCGTAAAAGGGCAAAGAAAGAATCTTTTTATAAAAGGAGACCCCTTTGCAAGAGCGTGATTGTCAGACCTTAGAATCGAACATTTGTTTGAGCCTAAGCAGCATTTGAAGTGCTTCTTCCTTGGTAGAAACAAGTTCCTGCTGAAAGCGCGAGGCTTTCCGCTCCGACACCATGATACGCGCCGCGGCCTCCTTCGCCGTGTTGAGGATGATATCGGCGTAAGCCTTCTTCAACGCCGTCAATTTCTGATCAAAAACACAAAACACCCAATGAAAACCCAAAACACCAAACGCACCATAAATCACAAACGACCGTCCCCATTCCCATGAACCCAGAGAACAATAAAACCGAACCGATTTTCCTCGTATGAAACAAAATAAAAAACAGAAGAAGACAAAACCGCGGTAGGCGGCGGGAGAAGCAGTTGAAAAGAGTGGAGCGGAGCAACGGAAGGCAAAGGTCTACCTCGGAATCCTCCATTGTTGTCTAATGCATCCAGGAGTGGGTGTTAGGTGATTCGGTTGAGTTGAGACCAAACCGAAGAACAACAACAACCGAAAGAAGTGAATGATGATGGGATGGGAGTTTGTTTCTGTTTTTCTTTCTTCCCCTCTTCACAGTAGGAGCTGTGTGTCTGTTAGGAAGTGAGAGAGGAAATGACAAGATTGTCCTCCGCGTAATAACATTACACTTACCACGTCGCAATCAGAAACCGTAACACGGGAGCGGGACCCGTTAATCTCTTCCCCTCTCCCGTTATATATTTCCACAGTGGGCCCCTACTCTGCTCCACCACCTCCATCTCAGAATGCTGACGTGGACCGCTTCATCAAACTGCAACTACTAGACTCTTTAAACGCCCACGTTTTTAGTTTTCTGGTCTTTTAGGTTTCCTTTCAACGCAAAATCTACCTTTTATCTTATTGGATTCTTATAATAAATCTTTTTAAAAAAATCGTTTAACTTAAATTGGGAACATTATTATCAGGTGAAAACACGTATTTTGTCATTTTCCATTTTTTTCAATCATTCAAAAAGACTAACAAATTTAAAAATAATAATTATAAATAGAAGATATTATTTTCATATTTATGTAAAACTAATGCGAAAAAAAAATTAAGACTACATTTAATCATTGTCATGAAAAATGTGTTTTTGTATTTCAAACTTATCTTCTAAACTTTGATGTATACAGTATAAGAGAACAAGTTTAATAATCTAAAACACATAACACATCTGAAATTTATAGAGTTTTTTGCATCACAAAACTTGCCATAATAAATTGTTGTTATATGAGATTATATTATCAAAATACATGCAACAATTATAGAATTGATTAACAAATGGAACACATCAATATAAATAATTAACTATCATATGATCCACATATCACATATTTAGGAGATTTTCAACGTTCACCCATTTGGTCCATTTATTCCATTATCAATCAATACAAGAAACTAAATACAAGGATCATGGCAACAGGTCCTCCAAAAGTGAGTATTATCCACGTATCACGATATATAAGTCTCTCATCAAAAACTCTTGACTATAATGAATAAACCATATGTTTATCCTAGATCAAACGAAATTTCTCAAAATAAATAAATATGTGCACAACAAAATGAGAAAAACTGAATAAGTGTTTTATCAAAGTAAAAATAATGATTGCCGCAACATGGAATCAATTCCCATTTGCGCTAAATGATCTTTAAAATTCTTTGATGGCATGTCTTTATTCAAAGGATCATCGACAAACATCAACTCAGTGCTAACGTGCTTAATGACCACTGAACACGTTTTCTTATGGCTAGATTATATTTAGTGTCAATGTGCTTAATTTGACTTCCACTTCTATTATTCTTAGCTATAAATAATGCAACAGAGTTATCACAATATAACTTAAATGGCCTAACAATTGAATTCACAACTTTAAACCCAAATATAAAAATCTTCAACTATATAACATTGAGGTAGCCTTAAAATAAGAAATAAACTCAACCTTCATACTGAAAGTAGCATTCAAGGTCTACTTTTTGTTGCTTCAAAATATAGCTCTGCCAGTTAGCATAAAAACATAACCAAATGGTGATTTTTTTGGTATTAATGCAACCAACAAAATCTAAATAAAAGTAGTATATCACCTCCAAACTATCAGTTTGTCTATATATGAGCATGAAATCCTTTAACCCTTAAAGATATTTGATTACCTTCTTTGTAGCTTTCTAGTAGTCAATACCTGGATTATTCTGATATCTTTCCAAAATTTCAACTGTGAAATGTCAGATATAGGGCAAACTTGAGCATACATTAGATTTCCAACTGTTGAGGCATATGAAACATTCTTCATATGTTCCCATTCAATATCATTTTTGGCTCCAATATTGTAATCTAATTATTGTAAATACACTTCATAATCACTATAAATTGTTGATTGACCCTTTGATCTTTGTAGGTCTTCTTAATGTTACTTTACTACCTTGATGATAAACTTGTTGTTCAATTGGTTCCTCAACAACTTGATCTACCCCCAACAATTTGTGGAACTCGAATAACTAGTTGTATAATACGCTTTTGAACCAAATGGGCACGAATGACTACTATTATGTCATTTGATTTAAAGAGTTGTACTTCATTATGATTATTTTGAATTAAATCACTCCCACTAATCAAGTCATTTACAATAAACTTTACATTCTTTAATTCCACAATTCTAGTGTTATGAGATGGACAATAAAATACTACAACCTTTGTACTTTTTCAACATATCCAATGAAATACCAACTAATAGTCTTAAGTTCTAGTTTCTTCTATTGTGGGTTATAAAATGTCACATTAGATGGCCATTTCCAAAGGCACATGTGTCGTAAATTGAGTTTCCAACCTTTGAATAACTCAAAAGGTGTTCTTAAAACAACCTTGGTTAGAACTCGATTCATTATATACATAGTCGTCTTAAGTGCTTAAATGCACAAGAATTTAGGAAGTTTTACATGACTCCTCATGCTTCTCACTATATCTATTAAAGTTTGATTTCTTCCTTTTGTCATACCATCCTGATCCGAAGAACCAAACATAATGTATTAGGCAACAATCCCATGTTCTCAAAGAAATTTCACAAATGAACTAGGTGTTTGTCCACTCATAGTGTATCTACCATAATACTCTCCACATCTATCTGATCTCACAACCTTAATTTGCTTTCTACATTGTAACTCTACTTTCGCCTTAAAAACATTAAAGACATTTAAAGCTTCATCCTTAGAATGAAGTAAGTAAAGATACATGTATTGTGAGTAATAGTCTATAAAGGTGATGAAATATATCAGACTACTTGCATCCATATTTGGACAACAAATATTTGTATGAATAATTTCTCGTAAGCTTGAACTCCTTTTAGCACCTCTTTTGGACTTGTTAGTTTGCTTACCCTTGATGCAATCTACACAAGTTTCAAAATCAGCAAAATATAAAGTACTAAGTACTTCATCATTTATTAATTGCTTGATTCTCTTAATTGAGATATATTTCAATCTTCAGTGCCATAACATAGAGGAATTCTCATTCGCAACATATTGTTTAACCCAGCAGAAACATGCATTGAACTATAAGCAGTGTAATTTGTAATTTAATGGAGTAAAATCATAACATAGTTCACAAAAACCAACAACTTTTGATTTATTCAACAAAGTAAAACCATATTCAATAAAATTAAAAGAAACATCCAAAGGTGCAAATCGCAAAATAGAAATTAAGTTTTTATCAAAACTATGAACACAAAAGACCTTTCGTAAACAAAAATTAAACTACTCAAAACTAGGGATGTCAAAAAAAATCGTACCTATGGGTATCTGCAGATAAAACCCGTAATGGGTAAGAAATGAATATTGTAAATGGATACCCGTACACATATTTTTTATACCTGCATGTTAACGGGATGGGTACGAAATCATATTATCCGTCCCATGGATATCCTTACTCGTTATATTTTAATTTAAATTAAAAAAAATTTAAAAAAACATGATTAAAACATTAACACATTAAAATTGAATGAGTTGTTTTTTATCAATTGGTTTTAAAAAATCTCCATTTCTTTGTAAATTGTCATTCAATACTATTTAAATGGGTTATTTGCACTTTGCTTGAAATTCATAAATGTTATGCATTGTATTTTTATTTGAATTTATTGTTAAAATATATTGTTAAATATTAAATTTTTCTTTTGTAAATACCCTTGGGTACTCGTGGATATCCATGGATATTAAAAAAATATGCAGGTACCCGCATAACGGATACTTGCACGAATATGGGTATTATGCGGGTACGAGTACGAAACAAATATTTATCCAGCGAGTAGGCTACAGGGGAGCTACTACTCGTACCCTACCCACTCTGTTGACATCCCTACTTAAAACAAATTGCATGCCACAATGGCCTCTACATGTGAACTCATCTTGCTTCTTGAATAGTTCAATGTTTACTTCCCATTGGTCTCGTTAGGTTTTACATACCCTATATGGTATTACAAACATGAATTGTAGTTCCAGTTTCAATTCATCATGTGTGATGATTAATACTAGTCATATTAGATTCATAATAAACAAAAGCAAAATAATTAGCTTTCTTCACTGGTCTATTCTTAAACTTTGCTTGCAATTCTTCTTCATGTGTCACTTCTTTTACAAAATAAACACTTGGACTTTTTATTTATATTTAGCTTAGCAGAAATTTTTCCGTTATGATTAACTTGATTTTTCTTATTCTTAAGAGAAGTAGTCAAGTTCACCGTTTGACCTTCCTCCATTAGTAACCTTTCCTATTTTTTAACACACATGGTCACTAATTCATTAATATACCACTTATGCTTACGTGTGTTATAAGAAATTTTAAAAGGAGCATATTGATGAGGAAAAATATACAAAATATAATGTACTAGAAGGAAATCATACATGGTAACCTCTAAGGCCTTTAGTTGAGTCACAATGTTCCTTATACACATGATTGATCATGCGCTTCCTTAATCCCAATGAGCTTTAAGGATGAAAAATACACGATAATCGTGTTGATAAGAGATTTATCATACAACATATAATTTATATTATCCTCCTCTTATGGTGCAGTAATTAAACAAGCCTAAAGTTTCACAAAATAATTGTGTCAAATCATATGGTTTTATATCTATTTTTGGTTTCATACCCAAACATAAATATTACGTACGAAAATGTATCACTACAAAACAAATGTTCATTACCAACAACAAAAATCTGTATGTAACCCAAAAAAAATCGTAAGAAATGCAGTTTTATTTACAGATTATTTACCGACAAAAATTCGTAGGTAAAGTAGTTGTAATAAACATTACAAACAAATTAATATGTAAGATTACCTACAGATGAATTCGTATGTTAATTACCTACTAAAGAATCTGCATGTAACTGCATACACGTGAAAGCAATTTTGGACATTTTCGTACATACTACAATAGAGAATTTTTATTTGTATTGTTTAACAGTTATCAAACTTGGAAAATAGATACTACATCAGACTTTGATGGTCATTAAGCAAATAATGTGAACATGCAATATTCATATATAAGTTTTACAAGTTCAAAAGTCCAAACATTATAAAAATTCAATTATTTAAATACATATAAAGTCATGTGACTAACAAGATGATCTAAATACACATCAAGTCATGTGCAACCCAAAAAATCCAAGCATAATAATAAAGAAAGTCTAGAGCTGTCTAATATTATTAATCACGATAAGGATGACACGAATTTGGGGTTCTTCATCTTCTTGTTCCACTTGATTATTTTGCACCTGATTTCCTTGTTCAATATTTGGTTGTTGACAAATATTTTTGTGCAGTCACTATCATTGAAGGCAGAAGATACAAGATGATCGCACCAATCAAATTTGTAATGTGTCAAATTTACTTTGAAATTGGGAATTCATTTGTCGAATTCGCTCCTCACTATTTGTTGGTCACGTCTGAAGCTGAATAAACTCCTCTAGATTTACTTGCTAACTACAAAATGCTTGTGTTTGTTGTAAGTAACTATCAACACAATCCTCACAGGTATCAACATGTCCAATCCCATATACTCATCATTTGTACCTTCCACTTGCCGCATCTAACCAACGTTTGTTCCTTAGTCTCTCCTCCTCAGCAGAGTCCAGGGGTTGCACTGTGAGACACCAACAGAAGCAATCTCAAATAATGCTTGAGAAAATATGATTTGAAAATCTTCTTGTTTAAATAACAAATGAACGAAGAACAAAGATGAACAATGGTGAGCGCGAGTGAGTAAGGGTAATTGGGTTTTAATTTTAATAATTAATTATTTTAGATTCGTGTGTAAAATTAGTAGGTAAAAGGTTTTTCATTTACTTACAAATATTATATCATTGCCTACGAATAATATCTTTCACAAAAATTCTCACTCTAACGCGTCAAAATTACATGAGAATTTTACATGCAAAAAATTGGTAGGAAATAGTTGTTGCGTTACGTACAGAAAAGTTTGTAGGTAACCGATTTCCCAAATTCGTATGTAAAATCTATATGTACCAATTAATTTACCTATGGACCAAAATCCTTGTGTAATTATTTGTAGGTAATTCACTTTTTTTTTGTAGTGTATAATATAAGTAGAAAACCTCATAGTATAAAAAACATATATTACGTACAAAAACTTATATTACGTATAAAAACTTACAATACGTAGAAAACACTTTATATAATACGAACAAAAATATATATTACGCAGGAAACTTTATAGTACATACAAAAACATATTTTACATACAAAATTGTATAGTACATGGAAAATCAATATCATATTATGTACTCATATCACGTAGAAAACCTTATAGTAGTTACAAAAACATATAATACGTAGAAAACCTGACTATAATACCACTTGATGGAGCTCCTTGCACAGTTTTTGGAGGGGAGAAACTCCTTGATGCAGTGGAAATGGAATCGTAGCAAGGCCTTTGAGCACTGGAATGGTGTGGTGAAGATGAAGTTATAGGAATGAGAAGCTATCCTAGAGGAAGGATGCTATAGGAGATCTAAGGAGATTCCTAGCTCTCATGACTCTCAATAAGGCAAATGTGTGGAATGCCTCAACATCAAGGCGTTTACCATTCAAATTAAGAGTAACATTTACACAATGCATAAGAGCTCTCTTATATAGCATAAGGAAAAGGAATAATTCAGTTAGACTAAGTTTATGACATGTGCTGAATTCTTTCTAGATATATATATATATA
>Ga0214544_1010252_pt1 | contig 13930 bp, 7 predicted proteins | sample CNSS3metaG_FD_160074 | JGI IMG/M metagenome (GOLD analysis project Ga0214544, IMG submission 160074) | Root nodule microbial communities from cowpea collected in UCLA plant growth center, Los Angeles, California, USA - CNSS3 | ecosystem: Host-associated > Plants > Roots > Nodule | place: USA...
ATTTTCATACTAGTTCCCAAGTCTTCCAAATAGTTATTCAAAGTAATGCATCAATAATAGGGTAGTTTTTGTTGTCCAATGTATATTTTGGCAATACTTGTATTCGTTTTGTGCAATATTTTGTTCCTTGATTGTATGGAGGTTGAGAAGTAAAACAAAAGAGTGTTTTACTCTTAGTAGACTTTGTCCCGCGGTGAGACAATGCTCTATAAAATTATTTGCATAACAACATAGGAAATTCTAGAATGGAAAGTCTAAGTGGGTCGGAGCATTGGATTCCCCCACATCAAAATCTGATTAGAGGATTCTAACTTGCTGATTTAATGCCCTCAATAAGATACAAATTTCAATTATTATAAGAAAAATAAACATTTGAGAGTTTAAATTTCATTAATGCCCAAACATTTAATTGTGTTAAAAGTAAAAAATTTCTCTGAATCCACTCTCTCTTATTGTTAGAAATGCTTATTTAATTAGTTATGTTGCAAAGAACTTATACCTACTTATTTATTACACAAGTTCCACACTTTGTTTACAATATTACAAGTTAAGAACAAGTAGGTTGTGTTTTCCTCTTCAAATTTGTTGAAAATAAAATACTTTTTTTACATCTATTCAATATTACTTCATAGTAATATAATACACGTCCTTCCAAAAAATAAAAATAAATTGCAAACTATTTAATAGTTGAAGTGAAAATGTGTCAAACGGTGTAAACAACTCAAATCCTAGTATGAAAATTGGTTGACATGCCAAAATAAAAATTAACATAATTAAATTAAAAGAATTATATTCATTTATTTTTAAATTTTAGAGATAAAAAATGCTTTAAAGTTTCACACATAGACAAACTTCAATTTGTTTTGAAGTTCAATAACTAAATACAAATTTAATTCCTTTTTAATAATAAATATATTTGAAAATACATTAGCAAAAATAATAATTCTTGATTTATTTTAAAAATAAACTAATTTTAAAACCATTTTTAAGAATACATGTCATGGATTAAGGTGTATCCTTTACATTTATTATTTTTTAAAAATTGACGTAATATATTCCATTTTTATAATGATTAACAAAAGATTTTCAATTTTAAGTACCCGTCGTCAAGTTGCGTAGGATATTAGAATAGTAGCTAAAAAAAGTAGTATTCAAATTAATTAGTTAAATTGTTTGTTATAGAATAATGTATTAAATAATACACTTATTACCACTAATTTTGACATTTTAAAATATATTAAAAAAATATTTAAAATACCAATACAATATATTATTTTTAATGCTCACTAGAGGACAACACATAAAAACCAGTAGAGAATTTAAACTCTGTTTTTCCAATTGTAACCAATTTGTGTTCCACACAACACCAAAATTGTAGCAGCAATAGCAAATACCATGTACCCACAAAAGCAATCCAATTGAGAGATACATAAACCCAAATGCAAAACCTGAATGACAGTTACATAAACTCAAAATTTTCAACATCTGATGCGATAGTCATCATCACTAAAATTGGTTTTTCTGCCCTAAATTATAATCACAAAAGAAAAAAAAAATCAGAATATGGAAACATATATAAGATGCAGAGGTTGTGGAACTAAAGTATTGAATGAATTAAGGTACATTCCGATAAACTTCCCTATAAACATGTCTATGAGAAGAAAATAAGAAAAAATGAAATAAATTGTGCATGTTAAAAATGAACTTTTAATGAACTAATCTTCTATGCCACATGATAGCCCAATTGTAGCTTCTAAAACAATACTCACGAAATCACATGTCACAATGATTTATTAGAGAACATTAGAAGAGTGAAAATGTATATGATTTGTTATAGAACATTAGAAGAGTGAAAATGTTGAAGAGTTAGGACAAAATGTGAAACACGATAATTATGAAACATGGTCAAGGAATCACACAATTGGAATTTTCTAGTGGTAACACATGAACAAAAAATAGATTGAATCAATAGGTTAAAGATCCAAGTAATATCAATATAAATATGATAATTCAGTTTGAATCGGTTCAGTTTTCACAAGAACCAAAATCGAACCATGTCATAGAAGAATGATGTTTTTCAGTTTTGGAAAAAAAATTCTTGGGTTAAACACCCTCGTTTCCCAAATTTGGATTCTCTGCTGGGTTTTTTGTGTTGTTCCTTTACTATGCCTTCATAATACACTGATTACCACTAATTTAGACATTTTAAAATATATTAAAAAGATATTTAAAATACCAATACAATGTATTTTTAATGCTAACTAGAGGACAACACATAAAATTCAGTAGAGAATCTGAACTTCGTTTTCCCAATTCCAACCAATATGTGATCCACACAAGACAAAAATTGCAGCAACAGCAGAAACCATGTACCCACAAAAGAAATCCAATTGACAGTTAAATAAACCCAAAATTTCCAACAGCTACTACGATAGTCATCATCACAGAAATTGGTGTTCCCCCTAATTTATAATCACAAAAGAAAAAAAATTAGCAAATATGAAAACGTATATATGATGCAGAGGTTGTGGATCTAAAGTAGCAAATGAATTATGGTACATTCCGATAAACTTTTCTATGAGAAGAAAATAAGAAAAAATGAAATAAATTGTGCATGTTAAAAATGAAGTTTTAATGAACAAATCTTCTATCCCACATCATAGCCCAATTGTGGCTGCTAAAGCAATACTCACGAAATCACATGTCACAATGATTTATTAAAGAACATTAGAAGAGTGAAAATGTACATGATTTGTTAGAGAACATTAGAAGAGTGAAAATGATGAAGAGTTAGGACAGATTGTGAAACACGATAGTTATGAAACATGGTTAAGGAATCACACAATTGGAACTTTCTAGTGCTAACCCATCAACAAATAATAGATTGAATCAATATGTTAAAAATCAAAGTAATATCAATATAAAATATAATAATTCAGGTTGAATTGGTTTAGTTTTCACAAGAACCAAAACCGAACCATGTCATACAAGAATGATGTTTTATCAGTTTTAGAAAAAAATTCTTGAGTTAAACACCCACGTTTTCCCGAATTTAGATTTTCTACTGGGTTTCTTTGTGTTGTTCCTCTATTGTGCTTTCATAATACACTGATTACCACTAATTTGACATTTTAAAATATATTAAAAAGATATTTAAAATATCAATACAGTGTATTTTTAATGCTCACCAGAGGGCAGCACATAAAAACTAGTAGAGAATCTGAACTCCGTTTTCCCAATTACAACCAATTTGTGTTCCACACAACACCAAAGTTGCAGCAACAATAGCAAATACCATGTACCCACAAAAGCAAGCCAATTGAGAGTTACATAAACCCAAATGCAAAACTTGAATCACAATTACATAAACCCAAAATTTCCAACATCTGTTGCAATAGTCATCATCAGTGAAATTGGTTTTCGCCCCTAAATTATAATCACAAAAAAATCAGAATATGAAAACGTATATATGATGCAGAGGTTATGGAACTAAAGTAGCAAATGAATTAAGGTACATTCCGATAAACTTCCCTATAAACATTTCTATGAGAAGAAAATAAGAAAAAATGAAATAAATTGTGCATGTTAAAAATAAACTTTTAATGAACTCATTTTCTATGCCACATGATAGCCCAATTGTAGCTTCTAAATCAATACTCACGAAATCACATGTCACAATGATTTATTAGAAAACATTAGAATAGTGAAAATGTATATAATTTGCCAGAGAACATTAGAAGAGTGTAAATGTTGAATAGTTAGGACAGAATGTGAAACACGATAGTTATGCAACATGGTTAAGGAATCATACAGTTGGAATTTTCTAGTGGTAACACATCAACAAATAATAGAATTAATGAATAGGTTAAAGATCCAAGTAATGTCAATATAAATATAATAATTCAGTTTGAATTGGTTCAGTTTTCGAAAGAACCAAAATCGAACCACGTCATACAAGAATGATGTTTTATAAGTTTTAGAAAAAAAATTATTTTGTTAAACACACACTTTTTCCCGAATTTGGATCCCCTGTTGGGTTTTTTTGTGTTGTTCCTCTACTATGCCTTAATAATACACTGATTACCACTAATTTTGACATTTTAAAATTTATTAAAAAGATATTTTAAATACCAATAAAGTCTATTTTTAATGCTCACCAAAGGGCAGCACATAAAAACTAGTAGAGAATCTGAACTTCATTTTCCCAATTGAAACCAATTTGTGTTCCACACAACACCAAAATTGCAGCAGCAGCAGATACTATGTACCCACAAAAGCAATCCAATTGACAGTTACATAAACCCAAATGCAAAACCTGAATCACAGTTACATAATCCCAAAATTTCGAACATCAGTTGCGACAATCATCATCACTGAAATTGGTTTATCCCCCCCTAAATTAAAATCACTGAAAAAAAAAGTCAGAATATGACAACATATATATGATGCAAAGGTTGTGGAACTAAAGTAGCAAATGCATTAAGATGCATTCCGATAAACTTCTCTACAAACATTTCTATGAGAAAAAGTTAAGAAAAAATGAAATAAATTGTGCATGTTAAAAATGAACTTTTAATGAACTAATCTTCTACCCCACATGATAGCACAATTGTAGCTTCTAAAGTAATACTCACGGAATCGCATGTCACAATGATTTATTAGAGAAAATTAAAAGAGTGAAAATGTTGAAGAGTTAGGACAAAATGTGAAACACGATAATTATGAAACATGGTTAAAGAATCGTACAATTGAAATTTTCTAGTGGTAACACATCGACAAATAATATATTGAAACAATATGTTAAAGATCCGAGTAATATCAATGTAAAGATAATAATTCAGTTTGAATTGGTTCAATTTTCACAAGAACCAAAATCGAACCACGTCATACAAGAATGATGTTTTATTTGTTTTAAAAAAAAATTATTGGGTTAAACATACACTTTTTTCCGAATTTGGATTCTCTGTTGGGTTTTTTTGTATTGTTCCTCTATTGTACCTTCATAATACACTGATTACCACTAATTTTGACATTTTAAAATATATTAAAAAGATAATTAAAATACCAATACACTGTATTTTTGATGCTCATCAGAGGGCGGCACATAAAAACCAATAGAGAATTTGAACTCCGTTTCCCAAATGCAACCAATTTGTGTTCCACAAAACACCAAAATTGCAACAGCAAAAGCAGATACCATGTACCCACAAAAGCAATCCAATTGACAGTTACATAATCCCAAATGCAAAACCTGAATGACAGTTACATAATCCCAAAATTTTCAACTTCAGTCGCGATAGTCATCATCACTGAAATTGGTTTATCTCCCCTAAATTATAGTCACTTAAGAAAAAAAGTCAAATATGACAACAAATATATGATGCAAAGATTGTGGAACTAAAATAGCAAATGAATTGAGGTACATTTTGATAAACTTCTCTACAAATATTTCTATGAGAAAAAGTTAAGAAAAAATGAAATAAATTGTGCATGTTAAAAATGAACTTTTAATTAACTAATCTTCTATGCCATATGATAGCCCAATTGTAGCTTCTAAAGCAATACTCACGAAATCGCATGTCACAATGATTTATTAGAGAAAATTAGAAGAGTGAAAATGTATATAATTTGTCAGAGAACATTAGAAGAGTGAAAATGTTGAAGGGTTAGGACAAAATGTGAAAAACGATAATTACGAAACATGGTTAAAGAATCGTACAATTGAAATTTTCTAGTGGTAACACATCAACAAATAATAGATTGAATGAATAGGTTAAAGATCCGAGTAATATCAATGTAAATATAATAACTCAGTTTTAATTGGTTCAGTTTTCCCAAGAACCAAAGTCGAACCACATCATACAAGAATGATGTTTTATCAGTTTTAGAAAAAACATTATTGGGTTACACACACTTTTTCCAGAATTTGGATTCTCTGTTGGGTTTTTTTGTGTTGTTCCTCTACTATGCCGTCATAATCCACTGATTACCACTAATTTTGACATTTTAAAATATATTATAAAGATATTTAAAAATACAAATACAGTGTATTTTCAATGCTCACTAGAGGGCGACACATAAAATTAAATAGAGAATTTGAGCTCTGTTTTCCCAATTGCAACCAATTTGTGTTCCACACAACACCAAAATTGCAGCAGCAGCAGCAACAGATACCATGTACCCACAAAAGCAATCTAATTGGCAGTTACATAAACCCAAATGCAAAACCAGAATGACAGTTACATAAACCCAAAATTTCCAACATTTTATGCGATAGTCATCATCTCTGAAATTGGTTTTCCCCTTAAATTATAATCATAGAAGAAAAAAATTAGAATATGAAAATCGTATATATGATGCAAAGGTTGTGCAACTAAAGTAGCAAAGGAAATAAGGTACATTCCTATAAACTTCTCTATAAACATTTCTATGAGAAGAAAAAAAGAAAACATGAAATAAATTGTGCAAGTTAAAAATAAACTTTTAATAAACTAATTTTCTATGCCACATGAAAGCCCAATTGTAGCTTCTAAAGCAATACTCACGAAATCATGTGTCACAATGATTTATTAGAGAACATTAGAAGACTGAAAATGTTTATGATTTGTCTAAGAACATTAAAAGAGTGAAAATGTTGAAGAGTTATGAAAGAATGTGAAACACAATAATTATGAAACATGGTTAAGGAATCACACAATTGGAATTTTCTAGTGGTAACACATCAACAAATAATAGACTGAATCAATAGGTTAAAGATTTGAGTAATATCAATAGAAATATAATAATTCAGTTTGAATTGGTTCAATTTTCACAAGAACCAAAATGGAACCACGTAACGCAACAAAAATGTTTTATCACTTTTTGAAAAAACATTATTGGGTTAAACACCCACGTTTTCCTGAATTTGGATTTTCTACTGGGTTTTTTTTGTTGTTCCTCTATTGTGCCTTCATAATACACTGATTACCACTAATTTTGACATATTAAAAAATATTTAAAAGATATTTAAAATACCAATACATAATATTTTTAATGCTCACCAGAGGACACCACATAAAAATCAGTAGAGAATTTGAACCCCGTTTTCCCAATTGCAACAAATTTGTGTTCCACACAACACCAAAATTGCAGGAGCAACAGCAGATACCATTTACCCACAAAACCAATCCAATTGAGAGTTACATAAACCCAAATGCAAAACCTGAATGACAGTTACATAATCCCAAAATTTCCAACATCTACTACGATAGTCATCATCACTGAAATTGGTTTATCCCCCCCTAAATTATAATCACTAAAGATAAAAAGTCAGAATATGACAACATATATATGATGCAAAGGTTGTGGAACTAAAGTAGCAAATGAATTAAGGTACATTCCGATAAACTTCTCTATAAACAGTTCTATGAGAAAAATTTAAGAAAAAATGAAATAAATTGTGCATGTTAAAAATAAACTTTTAATGAACTAATCTTCTATGCCACATGATAGCCGAATTGTAGCTTCCAAAGCAATACTCATGAAATCACATGTCATAATGATTTATTAGAGAACATTAGAAGAGTGAAAATGTATATTATTTTTCAGAGAACATTAGAAGAGTGAAAATGTTGAAGAGTTCAGACAGAATGTGAAACACGATAATTACAATACATGGTTAAGGAATCACACAATTATAATTTTCTAGTGGTAGCACATCAACATATAATAGATTGAATCAATTGGTTGAAGATCCAAGTAATGTCAATATAAATATAATAATTCATTTTGAATTGGTTCAGTTTTTACGAGAACCAAAATGGAACCACAACATACAAGAATGATGTTTTATCAGTTTTAGAAAAAAAATTATTGGGTTAAACACTCACGTTTTCCCTAATTTGGATTCTCTACTAGGTTTTTTTATGTTGTTCCTCTACTGTGCCTACATATTACACTGATTACCACTAATTTTGACATTTTGAAAAATATTTAAAATATCAATACACTGTATTTTCAATGCTCACCAGAGGGCAGCACATAAAAACCAGTAGAGAATCTGAGCTCCGTTATCCCAATTACAACCAATTTGTGTTCCACACAACACCAAAATTGCAGCAGCAGCAACAGATACCATGTACCCACAAAAGCAATCTAATTGGCAGTTACATAAACCCAAATGCAAAACCTGAATGACAGTTGCATAAACCCAAAATTTCCAACATTTTATGCGATAGTCTTCATCTCTGAAGTTGGTTTTCCCCCTAAATTATAATCACAAAAGAAAAAAATTCAGAATATGAAAATCGTATATATGATGTAGAGGTTGTGCAACTAAAGTAGCAAAGGAAATAAGGTAAATTCCTATAAACTTGTCTATAAACATTTCTATGAGAAGAAAATAAGAAAAAATGAAATAAATTGTGCAAGTTAAAAATGGAGTTTTAATAAACTAATCTTCTATGCCACGTGATAGCCCAATTGTAGCTTCTAAAGCAATACTCACGAAATCATGTGTCACAATGATTTATTAGAGAACATTAGAAGAGTGAAAATGTTTATGATTTGTCAAAGAACATTAAAAGAGTGAAAATGTTGAAGAGTTATGAAAGAATGTGAAACACGACAATTATGAAACATGGTTAAGGAATCACACAATTGGAATTTTCTAGTGGTAACACATCAACAAATAATAGATTGAATCATTAGGTTAAAGATCCAAATAATATCAATATAAATATAATAATTCAGTTTCAATTGGTTCAGTTTTCACAAGAACCAAAATTGAACCACATCATACAAGAATGATGTTGTATCAGTTTTAGAAAAAAATTTATTGGATTAAACACCCACGTTTTCCCAAATTTGGATTCTCTGCAGGGTTCTTTTATTGTTCCTCTACTGTGCCTTCGTAATACACTGATTACTACTAATTTTGTCAATTTAAAATGTATTAAAAAGATATTTAAAATACCAATACAATGTATTTTAATGCTCACCAGAAGGCATCACATAAAAAATAGTAAAGAATCTGAACTCCATTTTCCCAATTGCAACCAATTTGTGTTCCACACAACACCAAAATTTCAGCAGCAACAACAGATACCATGTACCCACAAAAGTAATCCAATTGACAGTTACATAAACCCAAATGCAAAACCTGATTGATAGTTACATAAATCCAAAATTTCCAACATTTGTTGCGATAGTCATCATCGCTGAAATTGGTTTTTCCTCCCTAAATTATAATCACACAAGAAAAAAAATCAGAATATGAAAACGTATACATGATGCAGAGGTTGTGGAACTAAAGTAGCAAATAAATTAAAGTACATTCCAATAAACTTCTCTATAAACATTTGTATGAGAAGAAAATAAGATAAAATAAAATAAATTGTGCATGTTAAAAATGAACTTTTAATGAACTAATCTTCTATGCCACATGATAGCCCAATTGTAGCTTCTAAAGCAATACTCACGAAATCACATGTCACAATGATTTATTAGAGAACATTAGAAGAGTGAAAATGTATATGATTTGTCAAAAAACATTAGAAGCGTGAAAATGTATATGATTTGTCAAAAAACATTAGAAGAGTGAATGTTGACGAGTTATGACAGAATGTGAAACACGATAATTATGAAACATGGTTAAGGAATCACACAATTGGAATTTTCTAGTGGTAACACATCAACAAATAAGAGCAAAAACTTTAAATACACAATAATTCAACATGGTTCGGCAACATCTAACAATACTTAACAAAACATGCAATCTTTCTTACAAAAATGGTAAACCTTCTCATGCGATTCTTCTAGCAAAAATTGTAAAACTCTTCCATAATTATTTGACAAAAATTGTTATCCAACTCCTAGTAGACTTATTGAGTTGTAGTCACATTACTAAATTCAATTTTTCAATTTTTATAGTGGTTTCCAACTTTTTCCTTCTTCATATTACTCAATTACTTAAAAGTTGTATCATGCAAAGACCAAATAAAAAACAAACACACACACATAAAGCCTAAAGATAAGCTATGATAACATATAAAGATAAACTACAGTAACATATTTCATAGAGAATAATCATAAACTAAATTTGCAGATTTATGGGTTGGCCACCCTCGACCACTACTTCTCCCCCAATCCACTTTGTTGCTACAACCACTGCCATCTCTTCCACCAAATTCACGACAACCACCTCCTCTTCCACCTCTTCCACGGCGTGTACCTCAGTTCCCACGCCGAGGCTTTTCCTTTTCAACTGTCAAGCGATAACCTCCAAGCTCACTCTCATCAAGATGTAGAGCTTTATTCACACAAGCAACATGGTTGAACTCCAAATGAGCAAACATGTAATTATGAAATTTGAAATTCAATACACACTAGTTCTTGCACATGTTTTAAGTTTTTTTTGGGTTCTACTGGAACTTATGATTTAAGCTTTATATAAGCTTATGCATTTTGAAAACAAAAGTTCCCCTTATACAGAAATAAAAGATTTTGCGAAATCAAGTATTAGATTTATTTTATTCGGTTCTTTGAATAAAGGAGTAAACTTTAATATAACATTTCTATTCAAGCAGTACTTTTACTGCTAAATAATACAAGAAACCTTTCTCAATTACTCTTTATATGGTCTCAAAAGTCCTAGCTTTATCAATGTATAGACTCTTACTCTACCCTTGTGGAGGCATGCATGTCCATACCCATCAAAAGACTGCTCTAACTAGCACAGTCAAGGGCGACAAAATAGCAGCCAATTGCAGCACCAATGACTCCACGACAACTAGAGTTGATAGGGAGATATTTACCCTGTTTTGCTGAATTCAGACTCACTTAAAGCCAATGTTTAGCATCTCAAGAGGAAGAGAGTACAGTTAGAAAAAAGACTAAACACACTCACAAAAAGAGAGAAGAGAAGTGAACAAGGGATACCAGGTACTGAATCTCAAAATTTTATTTCTCACACAGATATGTATTACAATAACAATGTTACTATTTATTATACAATAACAAGTAATTAGTTAACAACCACTAGCTACCTAACTAATATGCAACACTAATTGAATTATTTGCAACACTTCCCCTAACTCAAGATTTTAAATAGACTGCACTCCTTTCATCTCTACAATCAGCTTGAACCTGTTAGGCTTACGAGGCTTTGTTAAATATTAGTAACTTGTTAATTAGAACTCCAATATTTCAATCCTGACTTGATCTCTTAGTGTTAGAATATAATCTGCTATTACATATTTGTAGGAAATTAACAGTTACATATTCTAGGAAATTAGGATGATTGGTTCCTAATTATTAGGTGTTTTTATTATAATTGATTCTGTAAATTAGTATAAATACATCCTATGTTAGACACACAACACATTCAACACATATACATTTCTATATAGTATCAGAGTCATGGGTTAGAGCCTATCCTATCAAAGCTTCATTTTTGTTGGGTCTATTGTTCCACTTGTTTTCAAACCACCTATTAGTGTCTAATCTCATGCTCGAGGTGTGTATACCTCAGCAAAAGGGGTGTGTTGGAAGTCTCACATCAACTAGAAATAAAGCCAATTTATAGTATATATGTGGGTTCAATCCTCACCTTACAAGCCGATTTTTTGATATTGAATTAGGTTTAAAATCTACTTCTTAACACGATATCAGTAGTTTTGGGTTTCGATCTTCGATCATCACTGTTCCACTGATTCCCTGTGAAAAACTGACTGGGATGAGCAACTATAGCTCCTGGGCTGTGGTTTCAAGGTCAAGGTCGTGCCGACCACTTGACCTAACATGCCAAAGACATTCCCCGCAATGATCAAGCCCAATAGATGCAAATTGATGCCTCTTTATGGAGCAATGTCAAATTGCAGCCTCAATACCATGCTTTTACTACTTGTTATGATGTATGGAAGAAAGCCAAGAAACTATACTCCAATGATATTCATTGTCTTTACAATGTTGTCTCCAACCTTATCACTGTGAAGTTGGAAAATCATAATATACAGGCATATCTTGGTAAACTCGATTGCTTAATTGCTGATTTTGAGTCACTCATGCCTTTCACTAATTAATGATGGAACCAGACATGCCAAACAACATGGAAAGTTTTTTATGGTTTTTGCACTTGTTGGACTTCCTCCTAAGTTTGACTATGTCCGCAATCAAATCTTATCTGGCACAGTTGTTCCATCTTATGAAACTGGCAGTGAACAAGTACTTCACCTCTAAGTTCCTCACATGTTTGGTCATTCTCTTGTACCTCCGATTGATTCCTCTACCTTTTTCTGTCAATTGACTTATTTGGATTCTTTACCCTTCGTGACCATAATGGCTCTCAAATTAAAGTTCATGGCATTGGTCACACACGACCTTCTTCTTATGTTACCCTAGATTTTGTGCTTTATATATTCCCATGTGTCCTTTTAATTTAATCTCCATAAGCAAGCTCCCTCGCACCCGAAATTACCCTATTCCTTTTGCTAATCATTTTGTTCTTGTTCAGGATCAGCGTACCAGGCAAACTATTGGAGCATGACATGAGTCTCGAGGATTATACTATCTGTCACAATCGGTTGTCTGTATCCCTGGTGTGTCTCAAGCTCTTGAGCATCAATACTTAGGTCACCTCAGTCCTACCAAAATGCGTCTAATATTTTTTTTATCGGCAAAAGTTAGTTGTTAGTTTTTCTTAGTGGGGGGAGTTGAACCTACAACCTCTCCCACCTTCACTTCTAAACCCACCAAACCAACCTTATTTCTGCAAATTGTTAGCTAGGGGGATCAAATCCACAACTTTTCCCTCACATCTCTTCCATCTAACTACTAAGCCACCTAATCACTCCTATGTCTAATATTAGAATGAGTGACTGTGTCGATGGTGATGACAACAATGGTAGTGATGGAGAATCTGTGACAAGCAGGATGGGTGCACTTAGGTAAACCAAAAATTAGAATGAGTGCGCTAAGGCAACCAAAAAAAAAGAAACAAGAAAAAGCTACAACTAAGGCTGCTAGGGTTTAAATGCAAAAGTAGAACACTCAAGATTAGGACTTCTAATACCAACTTGGAAATACTTGAACAAGAAGAAAATTGATTTAACTCAAATTGATAGTAAACCAGAACAAAAGAGTATATATAGGGCTCTACCATTAACAAATATCATATAGTTTCGTACAACATCTTAATTGTCATTATTACAATAACAATTACAATGGTTGGTGGAATCTCAACAATATTTTTCCATAACTCAACACAATTGTATCTATGTTTAACAGTACATTATAGCAGCTAATATCTTTCCATATCTTTCACAGTTCTAACTTCTATAGACTACATAAGGTTACATAAATTACTTTTATTGCAGCTTTAGCTATAGCAAAGAAGCCAATTCCTCATACACACTAGCATCTAGAGCCACCAATCGCTCTCTCATCACCCTCAAATATCTCTCAGCCTCTTCAACCTTTCCACAACGACACAAACACCGAACAACCGTCACAAAAACTGACAACCCAAGATTCACACGTTTGTACTCCATTTCATAATACAACTTCAAAACCTCCTGAACCTCATCCTTCTTAGCATAACCCTGCATCAAAAGAGAATAAGTAACATCATCCGGTGAAAACCCTTTATCCATCAACACACTTAACATTACATTCGCTTTCTCCACTTCACCCTTTTCACATAGCCTCTCCACCACCTTATTAAACACCACACAACCAGGCACAAACCCAACCCTCACCATCTCATAAAAAACCCTCACACACTCTGATATCGCTGTCGTTAGGCGATCAAATTACCACTACTTTAGCAACTTCAGTATTGCCAGTTTGTAGTGAAGAAAATAGTTAGGGTTAAGATAACCCTGAGTCGTCTCACAACGAATACAGAATTGATCTCAAATATTTGATTCTCAAAAATGCAATTTAAAACTAGCAA
>Ga0214544_1010253_pt1 | contig 13928 bp, 8 predicted proteins | sample CNSS3metaG_FD_160074 | JGI IMG/M metagenome (GOLD analysis project Ga0214544, IMG submission 160074) | Root nodule microbial communities from cowpea collected in UCLA plant growth center, Los Angeles, California, USA - CNSS3 | ecosystem: Host-associated > Plants > Roots > Nodule | place: USA...
TTATTTTTTTTTTTGTATTTTTGAATTACTTGAAAATATGTGTCACACGACGCGAGTGGTCGAACAGACACTAAAAGAGAAAGAAAACTATTTTTGGTTTTTTTTTTTGAAAATAAGTGTCACACGGTGCATGTGACCGGACAGACACCACAAAGTGAAAAAGAACATTTTTCATTTTTTTATATTTTTTTTCTATTTTTGTAATTTTTATAATTTTAAAATATTTTTTTAAAAAAGAAAAAAGAATAAATAAAAAGATGAAATTTAATTAAGAAGGATAAAAGTGGAATACAAAAATATGATGGTGCAGGAATAATGTGGGAGGTGCATGAAGTAAATCAGGTGTGTACAATAAAAATGGGAGTGCAACAAGTAAAATATAAAACAAACCCAAAAGTGACAATAAAACATGCAGAGGGAGTGGGGTTAGTAAACATGGTGGTGCAAGAAGTAGCCAGGGAAGAGTAATGGTGTTTACAAGCAATAAAGCCAAAAACAAAAATACAAAGCAAAGGGAGTGGGAATAGCATGCAGGGGGTGCACAAACGAAATGGAAACAACAAAAAAAACAAATAGAAGCGTGCAAGAAGAATTATGGGCGTGCAAGGTGCAGAAAGTTTGGTCAGCCCATCTTCCCTTTAACAAACAAAAAGAAAACCCTAATTTTCATTTCTCTCAAACAAAAGGCATTCCAACAGAGGCCTGCTCGCTGTCGCTCTGTCCCACTCGACCAGAGGCCATTACCGACGACTCTAGCCACCACTGGTGATGACTCATCTTCCATCTTCTTCTTCCGCTAGACTTTCTCTCTCGTCATTGTCTACCAGGACACCACCTCCGTCTCTGTTTCACCGTGCCATCCCTCGACTGGCTTGCCAACAATGACAATCATTGCCGGAGACGTCGACGAGAACCCAGGGATGCTTGTCTTTCGCGCTCCTTCATCTCAAGTGCGACATCGAATGGCTTCCGCGTGAGCACCATTCCACTCACGACTGCGCGACCCTACCCTTCGGAGACCATCATCATTCAGCCTATTCGAGCTCTGACTTGCTGGCTCTCTGTTTTCTGATTGTAGGTTGAAGGTGATGGAAGAATGAGGAAGAAAAAATTGGTGTTGGATCAAGGTGTGAATCTGTGATTAAAGATAAAAGCCAAGATGGATTTTGGCTTATTTGTGTATGAGTTGCGTGTTGGTGGAAATAAGTATGGTGAAAGGTTAACATGTGATGGATTTTTGATAGGGATGGAGAATGGAGTTATTCATGAACAAGCTAGAAATGAGGAAGAAAAAGAAAATGTTTATGGTGGTTACAAGTGGATGAAATGCGAAGGAATTGGGGTCTCACATGTGATGAAAACGTGAATAGGTCTTTTTGTTTTATTGGTTGTAGGAGAAGATGAATTTGGGTTTAGATGATGGGTTGAGGAGCTTGGTTTTTGTATGTTTATTTTTGTCCAGGATTAAATAACACATTTACAAACATGGTGGATATAGTGAGTAGAGAAGACAACATGTTTCAAGCATTCAAGTAACATCACTCAAGTACGCTTTCATAAAGCACAACTTCATAATGAACAATCCAACATATAAACAATGTTGTACTAAACCACATCAGTTCATGCCAACATCAGTTATGTTCATGCTCAAGCGTTCAAAAGTGTACCTCTTGTAGATCCTCTCCAATGCCTCTAGCAGTAGGCAGTTCCTTCTCATTCTTGTCACCGATTCTATTGCTCTCCTTCTCTCCTGTATATTTTCTTTCTCTCTTTTTTTTTTCTTTTTAAGATGTGTATTTGGACTCTCTTTTGTAGTAACATTTCCCCTGTGTTTGTTTTTCAATTTGATTCCTCTCCATCTGTGTGGTTCATTATGAATTCCTCAGGCAGAGGAAAATAAAAAATCCAACTTAAAGTCTCTGATCCCCTGTATTTCTTGAGTCGTGCGAGAAGTGGAAAGGGTGGTTGCTTCCTACAACTTAGCCACCCTATCTCCTATCCACCATAGACACCAGCTTTTCATTTTAGTACACTAATTAATAGCAGATCAAGCTAATGCATGGAGACAGGTACCAAATGGGGAAAGGCCTAAGCGTACTGAAGTTCAAACAATGGATCTCTACAATATTCTTTCTCTTATTATTATTTTTAATCTATTTTCTGTTTTTTTTTTCTTAAAAGTAAAAATAAATATGAAAAAAAAAATGTAAATAAAAATAAAAAAAATAAGAATAAAACGAAATAAAGATAACATAAAAGTAAAATAAGATGAAATGACAAAAGAAAACAAAATTAAACAAGATTAGGAGAAAAAATAAAAATAAAAAGTAAATAATAGAAAAACATTATATCTCGGACAAAATTGGGTGTTGACACCATAAACAAATCTCAAGGTCTATCTTTAGATTGCGTTGGGTTGTATCTGCCTGCACCAATTTTTAGTCATGGTCAATTATATGTTGCAACTTCTAATCCATGACACAAAAAATAATCCTTTGACTACTACCACAAATAATCCTTTGACTATTATTGAGACCACCATAATTCTTTGGTACACCTGCCACAATAAGGTCAAATAAGTCTTGATGTAGGTTCATATAGTAATTACTTATCAAAAGTATGACTTTCCAAACCTATATTTAGCCCAATTGATACTGAATATTTTTACTAAACACACCACTATAATTATGTAGTGGACCTACCACAATTGTCACGTTATTAATGTTGTGAGCTCAAACAAGACTTTCCAAACCTATAACTAGCCCAATTCATACTAAATATTTAACTAAAGAAACCAACATAATTATGTAGTGCACCTCCCACATCTTTGACGTTATTAATGTTATAAGCTCATAGAAATGGTGATCCATGTTCATATATTAAGAAGATATCGTAATTACGACTATCCAAACCTATATTAAGTGCATAAAATTACGACTTTTCCAATTATTTATTGAATTGAGCTTTTTATAATAATTATAAGTAATATTATTATTTGGAACTTATTATGGTTTTTATAATAATATAGTAAATCTAAACGTACACAATGAATTGTTCATTTTTTATATCTAACATTATTAAATTAATTGAATTTTTTTTAGTAAATAGTATTTTCGAATTGGAATACTTATACTATCTGCAACTTGGATCCATTTTTACGTAATCATAGTTATATAAATTACCAATATTATTTATGAATTGGTATTAAGAATAAGTTTATTAATGTTTAATTATAGTTGCACTAGGTATGATATAATGCGAATTTAGTAATATATAATTTTAATTTATTCAAAGTTTTTGGTTATTGAAATAATCATGAAAATATAAATTTGGTAATATATATTTTTAATTTATTCAAAGTTTTTGGTTATTCAAATAATCTACTTAATGAAAATATAAATTTGGTAATATATATTTTTAATTTATTCAAAGTTTTTGGTTATTGAAATAATCTACTTAATGAAAATATAAACTACCGGAAGAAAATAATTTAACAATCACGAGAGACAATTAGTAGAAACAATTAGTAGACATACTCAATTTAATACTAAATAATCAGGTCTTCATAAACAAACCAAAATATATTAATGTTGACATACAAAATATTGGAGATGTGCAAATCCTGAAAATGAAAGATAAAGAAATTGTTCATAGGTCCCATACATTTGTTTCAGACGCCAAAATATTAACAAACACTTCCATATGCTAAATCTTCAAAATATGGATCACATTCTTTTCTTCATTCTCTACCATAAATCTTATACGATCACCATCAGCCAACCCATTTTCCTTACAGAATTTCTTCCAACCGCATGTGAGATAACACTCAAATGCACTTCTGCCTGTCCAATAAATTTTGCAGTTTCAGTATTGTGATTGCCCGTTTGTCAGCACGTAGGTTTTCTACCCCTTCACCAAGCATTCTTTTACAAACTTCGCATCCAAATACTACATTCAAACAAAATGTGTTAAAATAACATAAATATAAACGAAAATTATAAACACATAACTATAAATATAAATCATACCAAAGAAGATGTTTGAACATCATAATTACTTAATATTTTCTCACAATCAACAAAACCAACTTGAACTTGGGTGTTGGAAGCATTGGCCAAATCTCTCTTATAATATATTTCAATTCCTTGGGCCGAGAAGATCCTGTGAAGAAAGATATTGTTTCCTACATAATTTAAATGTAGTAAACAAGGAGAACTCAACCCATAGAATGAAATGTACTGACACAAACCAAACAATACCATCCTCCCAGCCTCATCTATGTCCACATATATTTCAAAATTTTGTGACAAAGGATCATACAATTTGACCGGATCGTTAAAGGAAACTTTATGCTCACAAAATATTTGGAAGTGATCGGGCAAAGTTAACAACAACTATCAAAAGAATCAACAGAAAGCCAATATTACCAACAATATCTATACATATACACTACAAATTATAATTAAAATCGACTAAAGTTGCATACTGTGTTTGGGATGAACTACACCCTAAATGCTTGGAAAAACCTTATTGAGGACAGAGGGTTACATGCAAGAGCATTCTTTCTTCTACCAGGATACTCAACATCATTCCAGTCCAAATCGAACACCCTTATGCGAAAGTATCGATCTCCATAATAAAGAGTACACACGTAATAAACATCATTAAGATCATAAAACCTCATTATCTCCTCAACTGCACGGATCTGTCTCTGGGCAAGAAGAGTTTCTTCAAACTCTATGTTGATCACGTTTCCTTTCAGATCACTGAAAAATTTTGTCCCCATGAGTAGTGATTTTCCCCCATTGTTCATAAAAACCTTCTTCAAACTCTATATAGTCCTGTGATATAGAAAACCACAATGATCCATAAAAATAAAAACTTTGTACACAAAATAAAAGAGATGGTTGAAGCAGACGATTGCAAAAAAATTAAAACTTTGGTCCAAAAAGTAGGTCTACACATGAAACACAAAAAACTTAAAGAAAATGAAAGATGCAAAGGGACCAACCTCTAAGGGTTCCATGACCATGACAGAGTTTTGGTAGAAATTGGTAAAGCTAAAGGGTTTCAAAGTAGACATTTGATGGTCGGACCCTACTGTAACTGGTGAGGATGACTTTCCTTCTTCCTTTCTGAACAACCACAACCACAGTGATCCAACTTTCTTTTAAGCAAACTAAATGAAACGTCTACACCAAATCAAAACGTCCTGACCATATATATCAACATGCTTCACAAATATCAGTCTGTACACGTCTCGATAAGACATAATAATTCCTCATTTGCTGCCATCTCTTCATATTCTCATAAAAATTTTATTTTCCATTTAATTATATTAATTGTAGCCAAAAAATAACATTTATCTTACTATTTAAATTATCTACTGTTAGCTTGAATCCACAATTAAAAACTTAATGACTATATATATATATATATATATATATATATATATATATATATATATATATATATATATATAACATTTAATCCTAATGACGTTAAATTTAAATTTACTAGCAATTAATAAACTTATAAACTAATAACATTACAAATATAACCAAAATTAAAAAAAATAATATATAACAATAATTAATTCTACGTAATTTTATAAAAATTATATTTACTTAATAAATGTAATCATTATATATACTTAAATTAACAAATAAAATCTTTAAAATCAATTTTTATAAATAATTGATTTATACACAATAACATTAAAATCTGTTTTAAAAATAAAAAGAATTTAAAACACAAAAAACATAACCTGTCTTGTTTAGTGTTTAGTTGAATAGTAAAGTTATTACATGAAACGTTGTTTTTTCATTAACTTTCTAAGCAATATGATAGTAGCATTTTTTTAATCCAAAGAAAAGAATGGATTTAATATTTTTAGTTACTACTCATTATTTAACCTGAACTAAAGTAACAAATGGTCTCGATAATAATAATGTTGCATTAATTATATAAATACACAATTATTTTCATGCTTTAGCTGCGTAATCATCTATCTTATATTACAGGTTATATGAAAATGCTTCTTAATTATAATTTCATATATTCTATATTATGAAAAACTTAATTTATTTATAGTAAAAAAAGTAACAATATATATTACAGATATATTTTATAGTATATAAATGTTTTATTACTTTTAATTTAATTTTATCTATTATTAATTAAAAATATGTACTGACAAATAAAAAAAATAATTGGTGAATAGTTACATCTAAAAATAATAAAATGAATTTTAATCCATTAATCAATCTGCTAAATTCATCATTGAAATATACTTAAAAAACATAATATATAATAATAATTAAGTAATTATATTAATTATATATTTATTAAATTAATGTAATGATTACGTATACTTAAATTAACAATTAAAGTTTCAAAATCATTTGATTATATATTATTTAATTGTAAATAATTGATTTATATATAATAATATTAAAATTTGTTTTCAAAATAACAAAATTAAAAAAAAAAAAAAAAAAAACAAACACGATGCACGGGTTTTTCTTAAGAGTCTAAGAATTGATATAAAAAGCAGAAGAGAAATTTTCCCAGTAAACTTTCTTTCGAGAGAACGTTGGTAGCAGCTACGGTAGAATTGGAAGATAATCACACTCAAACTTTCTTTCAAGAAAATGTTGGTAGCAACTACGGTAGAATTGGAAAATAATCACGTTAACAATCCAATTCTGGTTTTTCATCAAACACCATAATCACCAAGTTGTCTTCCTCCATCCCCTCTGCAATCGAAGCACAAATCAATGCTCCTCTTTGACGAGGATTGTTTGATCAACAGATTTTTGTTAACATGTTTCCAGACATTGAAGGTGTTATTACATGCTTAAATAAATAAAAACATGGTGTTTTACAAGAATCTGGGTTATCATTGAAACATGAAGAAGGTGTTATATCATTTACCATTCACTTTGTTGTCCCTTCCCAAATCACCAAGCAGCAATGTTAGTACTATCAGGTTAACATCCACCGTTGCTATTCACTTGGACATAAAGCGCTGCAATCTCCTAATAGCTAGACTCTGCCAAAATGGCAAAATCGTCCATGCACGCAAAGTGTTCGACGAAATTCTTGAAAGGGACAGTGGTCTGTGGACCACAATGATAAGTGGGTACTTGAAGTGTGGCATGATCAGGGAAGCCAGGAAGCTGTTTGATAGACTGGATGCCAAAAAGAATGTGGTCACTTGGACAGCCATGGTTAATGGGTACATCAGGCATAACCAAATTAAGGAAGCTGAGAGGTTGTTTTATGAGATGCCGCTGAGAAATGTCGTGTCTTGGAACACAATGATTGATGGGTATGCAAGGAATGGCCTCACCCAGCAGGCTTTGGACTTGTTCAGGAGAATGCCTGAGAGGAATGTGGTTTCTTGGAATACAATCATTACGACTTTGGTGCAATGTGGGAGAGTTGATGATGCCCAAAGGCTTTTTGATCAGATGAAGGAAAGGGATGTGGTTTCATGGACTACCATGGTTGCGGGTTTCTCAAAAAATGGGAGGGTTGAGGATGCTCGTGCACTCTTTGATCGGATGCCTGATAGGAATGTGGTTTCTTGGAATGCAATGATCACTGGCTATGCGCAAAATGGGAGGTTGGATGAGGCTCTGGATTTGTTTCAGAGGATGCCTGAGAGGAATATGCCTTCTTGGAATACCATGATCACGGGTTTCATTCAGAATGGGGAGTTAAATCGAGCAGAGGAGCTGTTCTGTGTAATGCGTGTGAAGAATGTCATTACTTGGACTGCGATGATGACTGGGTATGTGCAACATGGGCTAAGTGAAGAAGCACTGAAGGTATTTAACAAAATGCTGGCTGCCGATGGGTTAAAACCTAACACTGGAACTTTTGTGACCGTTTTAGGAGCTTGTAGTGATTTGGCTGGTCTTACTGAGGGACAACAGATTCATCAAATCATAAGTAAAACAAATTTTCAGGATAGCACATGTGTGGTATCAGCGCTGATAAATATGTACTCAAAATGTGGTGAGTTGCGTATTGCTAGGAAGATGTTTGATGATGGGCTATTGAGGCAAAGGGACTTGATATCCTGGAATGGTATGATTGCTGCCTATGCGCATCATGGGTATGGCAAGGAGGCAATTAATTTGTTTAAGGAAATGCAAGAATTAGGTGTCCCTGCCAATGATGTCACCTTTGTTGGTCTTCTCACTGCTTGTAGTCATACTGGTTTAGTTGAGGAAGGACTTAAATACTTTGATGAAATTCTGAAAAACAAATCTATAGAACTTAGAGAAGATCACTATGCATGTTTGATTGATCTTTGTGGTCGTGCAGGTAGGTTGAAAGAAGCTTTCAATATCATTGAGGGGCTTGGGGAGGAGGCTTCACTGACTGTTTGGGGAGCGCTCCTTGCTGGATGTAATGTACATGGAAATGCTGATATTGGGAAGCTTGTAGCAGAGAAAATTTTGAAAATTGATCCACAGAATGCTGGCACCTATTCATTACTTTCAAATATGTATGCTTCAGCAGGGAAATGGAAAGAAGCTGCCAATGTCAGAATGAAAATGAAGGACAAGGGGTTAAAGAAGCAGCCAGGTTGTAGTTGGATTGAAGTTGGCAATTCAGTGCAAGTATTTGTAGTTGGTGATAAATCACATTCTCAATATAAGCTTTTGGGACATTTACTTGATGATTTACATACAAAAATGAAGAAGGCCCGGGAAACGCCAGAAGATGATTTATTAGTTAATGTGAAACTTTAGTAGTATGTCAAAGCTTGTATTTTATGGTGGAGTTAAAACGTGAGATGGTTGACTTTGACTTGTAAGCTAGAAAAATGCTAGAAAGTGGTGACATCTGCCTAGGTAGGGATATTGTTGCCATTGGAGGACTTGGACAGCATATATTAAACAGTGGTACTCTTTCTTCGACCAGGAATTCTTAAGGTCTTGGACCACATATATTGAACCGTGGTACTCTTTCTTCAATCACAAATTCTTAAAAACGTGAAATTCAAGTGTAACTCAATCTTACAAAACCGACTTGTAAGATTAGGTTACACATTTATATACAATAATTTGATCATATCTATAGTTGACAAGGGATTTCCTACAAACTTCCTCACATCAAGAATTAGATACTTCAAACTTGAAACTAGATATTTGTAGGTGTTCTGGTAGTGGTCTGACGATAGGTGACATGATAAACCCCAACAAGCCAACTAGAATAGGCTCTTATACCATCTTAGAAAGCAAATTTTAGTCTAACTCGGTGTTACAAAACTGGTTTGTAAAGTTAAGATTGTATTAATTTGTGTACTATAATTTGACCATATTTCTAATCAAATGTGAGATCTTCAGCAAAAGTTGTTGTCTTTTTTAAATGACAATCCCAATTGCCTCAACTTTGGGAGTTGTGATTGAGCTGCCTGACCCTGCTAATGTGGGTTGGCTTGAGGCTTCTAAATCGAGCAAATCCATTTTCTCAGGTCACAATGTCTGCTAGGGGAGAGAGCATGTTCTTGCTGCTGTTGGAGAAGTTCATCTTGAGAGGTGCTTAAAGGATTTAAAGGGTAGGTTTCCGAAGGTAAGCTTGGAGTTTGCTCCTTCAGAGAAAGCATTGAGGAACAGGTGAACAAGATGGAAAATTTAAAAGTTCTTACCAGGATATAAAATATGTTGAAAAAACAACCCAATGGAAGATGTGTTGCCCCCATGCAGGTGATGAAACTTCTACCTTCTCTAACAAAAGCCCTAGATGAAATGTGTGTAACCCATACTTCATGTACTGTACTGTTTGGAACAATTTTTCATTGAGTTTATTTATTTGTAGCTTCACCGAAGTTTTGTTACGCACGAGTCCAATCAAATTCGTGATTATTTTGTTTTATATATAAAATATAACATTCCATTTCATTTTATGTATGACTTTGTGTTACTTATGTTTTGGTAGAGGGAATCTTGTCTTCAGATCGGTAGCAATATACTGGCTATGATGTTATATTCATTACTTCCCATGCATCTGTTTAACTCTTCTAACAGTCAATTCTGAACACTAATTGACCACTTTGCTTTCTTCTTCACCTCCACCTTTTTCATCATAATTATATTTTTTCCTAGTTGTGATTTCTTTCTTAAATTTCCAAGGTTCACAAGTATTAAATGTCAAAACTATATTGTCATCGCTGATTGCTTTATAAGGACTAACTCCACGTATGGAGATCAAATAGCTGACAATGCATAATTTTTGGAAACCTCTGTTCATTTTAATCAGCTTTTGTTTATAGTGTTTCAGTTTCCCTGAGAAATTGATTTCAGTATCGTTGACAATTCATAAGCTTCCAGCAGTTAATGATATCTATGCTTTTTTATAGTTCTAAACAGCTTCTGCGGGATAGAGAGGGACGAAAGTACAAATTCATTCTAGTATGTATCAAGTATCAAGAGTTAATATGTATGTATTCTAGCTTGCTAGTTTACTGTTTTATGTTTATTTTCTCTGTTTAATAAAATATTATTTGCTTCCCTTTTGTTTTAGTCGGATTTTGAAGATTATAGCGTTATTGTATTAGTTTTGAAGATTATAACAGAACGCTGGACAACATTTTAAAAACAAGGATTAAATATATTTTGATTCTTTAATTTTTGTTAAAATTGGAATTAGTTCTTCTCTGAAACTTTGATCCAATTTAATTTTCCAACTTTATAAATATGTAAATTTAGTCTTTTTAACCAAATTTTGTTAAGTTTATTTAACATTTCAAATTTTTTTTATTATATTTGAATAGTTGTTTATACCGTTTGATGCATTTTTAACTAAGAAATTATCATAAAATACGTTTGAAACGTCAAATAAACTTAATAAAATTTGGTTAAAAAAACTAAATATACACATGTAACACCCCATTTAATTTAATACACGAAATTAAAGGAAGCGTCACATAAATATAACGTAATAGCGCAGTCCTGAAGTTTAAACTTAGCTCCTTACAACCCAAGGCACACCACGATACCCCAAAAGAAAACTAGTTAAAGAGTTTAACATAAAGTAAATAAATCCAAGGACGAACAGGTACATGGGCCATAGCCCTAAAGAAAAGCCCATTAAGAAATTAAGATCCAGTCCATGCAGACTATGCAGCGGAATCATCCCTCCTCTGTTGACCACGAATACCTTTCTCATCTGCTCCCATCAATAAATTGACGATCATCGCAAGGATAGAAGGATAACATACAAAGCAATCAACAAGCAAAAGGGTAAGCTAGAGCCGACAAAATTTCATTAATACAATCAGATATATTTTCACAATTCCATATATACATATCAACCAAGCATGTTATGACCTTTCAATCAATACACTAAGACTTCACTCAACTCATTCGGATACATATAACCTGGTCGGATTCTGCGGATGCTTGCACTTGTGGTGGATACCTCTGCTCACCCCCGAGCTGCTCACCCCCGAGCTATGTGTTACAAGTGTTACAATGAATCAATTTTCCCTCACCACAAGGTTAGCCCTTAATGAATTTTAGGCCTCTTACTACTCTCACCACATGAGTCAGTCTGCTCTAGGTGAGACTAACTGACTCCTTAGAGTGTCAGGATGCAACCTTACCTTGAATCCTTACCTAGTTATACAGATGGGGCACCACCATGGACACCCACTAACAGGGGCCATGGAATTACGTCCCGACCACTGAAGCACGACCCTGAGAATCTCACTTAGAGATCCCAAGGAATTACGCAATGACGCGGACCAATTCATATTCACAAAACCAGGTAATATTTATCATGCATGTACATAGATCATGTCAACCCTCATAGCCATTCCCCTTTCCTGTTCTAGGTCAAATTCATACCAACTCGTCATACTCCACCCATGAATATAGGGTGTCAACTCATCTCATTACCATGTCACATTCATAACCAACCAATCTCATATGCATCACATGCCAAGGATTTATCCAAGTTTGCCATTCATAACTCATACACCCTCCCATTTCATGCATACTCATTCATTTCATATTTTGACATAGCAATGCAACCAAACCTGTATTTAATACCCAAAACAAAGATTCAAACAGTACCCACACGTTCTCTCGCCCAACTCTCGCTTAGGCTAGAAGCCCTCGCTCAGGCGAGAGGGGTTCCCTCGCTTAAGCGACAAGCCCTCTCTTAGGCGAGATCAAGACAGAGGTAAATGAAGTGTTTCTCGCGTACTCGCTTAGGCGAGTCCTCCCTCGCCTGAGTGAGCCCACTCCTCACCCAAAAGTGAGGTCCCTCGCCTGGGTTGCAACTGTAGCGACCTAACCTCGAACTCCCACGCGAGCTCGCTTAGGCGAGCGTCTCTCGCCTGAGCGAGATAGCACCTCGCTCAAAACTAAGACCCTCCACTTGAGCGAGAACAACAGACCACGCCACTGTTCCACCTGCATCAGTTATAATTTCACACCCAGAAATCTTTCCAGCCATATCATACGTTCACAACAACATGCCATTTCAATCAAACACCATACAAACACGCAACCACAGAAAACGTATCACGCAACCAGAGGGTTCTAGCTTCCCTTACCTGGGAATAATCTAACACAAGACCTTGACGCCAAATAGAGGAACACCACAACTTTAGGAGAGGATTATGGAGGTGAGTAGAACGAGGTTGAGCTAGGCTTGAATCTGGTTAAACGTTGAAACCCTAACGGAGTAACGACTGCGACTCTAAGCACCAAAGGAGCAGATTCTAAAAGTGTAGAATGAGTGAATTAGGGCAGACTTTGAGGTGGTTTTATCCTTTGGACTAGCCCTTAGGCCCAATAGCTTAAAGGCAACCCTTAAAACTTGAGGGCAGAAAACTGGACCTTACAACACATGTCTAAAATTAAAGAACTAAATTATACTAAAGTTTCTAAAAGAAACTAATTTTAATTTTATCTCAAAATTAAGAGATAAAAAGATATTTAACTCTAAAAATAACTCGTTATTAAATATTTCCAAAACAGTGTTACACAAAATATTTAAGAAATAAATATTTATTGTAATATTGGTGAAGGTGCACTTCAAGTTCAAGAAGAGGATTAGGATTTCGTCGGAAGCAGCAACAAAACCAATTTCGATATGTGCGGTCGTAAAAAAAAAGAGAAAAAGAAAAATAAAATTAAACCACTTGTTTCGGGGTAAGGGCCAAGAGCCTACTAAAAGAACCTCTTCGACTTGCGCTGCCTTTCTCCACTCCTGTAACTTCAGCGAAATTCACTCCTTAGCTCGATCGGCTGGGATGACGGTCGGGGTACCTGTCTAAAGTACTCTGATGCTTAAGTCAGAAAGGACCGATCGGTGTATCAAAATATTTGTTGCAATGAATGCGAAATTAAGATCCTTACCAACCTACCTTTGGGCCCTATTTATAGTTTTCTGTGTGGGCCTGCGATTAGGGTTCCTTAATCATGACCCAATGATCCTTTAATCAAGATTATTGACTTATTTAACATTAATTAACTCGATTGATCGACTGTCTGATAGTGCAGCCGATGGCCGCTTGGCTGGGTTAGTTACACTGTTTTTAATAAGTAAATCATTCATGTGCGCATGGCCGACCGACAGACATATGCGAAGGAGTACACAAGTGTAAAGGGATTCATCGACCGATGGGTGATTCGTTGATGGTCACGTATGTTCTGGTTGTCCGATCGACCGATGTGCCATTTGGGGTCCGTGTCGCTCGACTAGGTGTTACCGATGGGCCGATGGATATTAACATGATTAGGTTGTGACTCATATGTTCAACCGTTCGACCGATGGTCTTATGGTTTATTTGTCATCCGTTCGACCGATGGCCCTTAGCTATGTAGCTGATCGACAGAATCGATTTGCTGTTCGACCGCTCGACCGATGGCCTTTCATTTATAACTTCTTCAACTTTG
>Ga0214544_1010254_pt1 | contig 13927 bp, 6 predicted proteins | sample CNSS3metaG_FD_160074 | JGI IMG/M metagenome (GOLD analysis project Ga0214544, IMG submission 160074) | Root nodule microbial communities from cowpea collected in UCLA plant growth center, Los Angeles, California, USA - CNSS3 | ecosystem: Host-associated > Plants > Roots > Nodule | place: USA...
GGAACCAAAGAAGGAATTATCCTTGCTTGTAGTAGTGGTGTACCCTGTGAGGGTGTAGAGATATCTAATGTTGATCTCACATTCAAAGGAGCTCCAGTAATAGCTACGTGTTCTAATGTCAAGCCAAAAATAACAGGAAAGGCTCCGGCCTGTACAACTCCAAATACTAAAAAAGAATAATTCAAATTTGTTTAAACAATATAAACGTACAATTTTTTTTTCCTAGAAGAGTGAAGAGTCAATTATACTAGTAGTTATAATTGTAATTCCTTGTTAAATAAACACTTGAAAAAAATTCAAGTAAAACGAGAATATGTATTTTATCATTTTGGCATAATAGAATGTTTTGATCATTTGACTATAACATGTCATGAAAATATTTTATAAGTTATTTGTAGTATTAAGAAGTTTATGAAATGAATATCCATGTAAGTCAAGAAAATATTTCTTCTTTCAAGTGATTTGGAATGATTTTCTTTAATTCATGTGATTAAAATATGGAGTAACAATTTTTTTTAATGAGTATACTAAAGCTAGTTTGATAGAATCACTATTTGTTGTTATGTTAACTCAAGTTATTACTACCTTTTAATTTCAATTTTACAAATGATTTTTTTTTTTAAATAAACCTTAGAAAAGTCATAGTTTTTTATTTTCTTTTAAAATACTTCCATTAAAATTTTCGTATAACACTTTAATATAATTTGTTAGAACAATTGTACCAAACCTTTTTATCAAAGTTTATCATGTTATAGTCAGTGAGGAGGGACCTTGGTTAGGACATACGGACCGTGGTCCTGCAATTTTTTTCCATACATTATTTATTATATATATATATATATATATATATATATATATATATATATATATATATTTTATACACATATATATATATATATATATATTTTTTTTTTCATTTATATATATATATATATATATATATATATATTATTTTTCATTGTTTATTATCAGTTTTTTTTTTATTTGGTCACTTACTATTGATTAATAATTTGGCAACTAACTTTCGAATTCACATTTAATTGAATGATATTTTCTTAATAATCTTTTTCCAAACAAACAAGATTATAGAAGATACATTTCTTTATAAAATCCTGTTCATAACATTACTTAACAGTTGTTAACAGTTAATCTCTGGACTTCGTTAATTTTAAAATTAGTTTTATTTTTATTTTAGCAAATAAATAATATATGTAATATTTTTTTATTTAATTATGTTCTTTTAAATGTTTACGTTGTAAACCCTAAATGGTGCCAACAATTGTATTCTTATCAAAACGTGAATATTTTTGACCTAAATTTTCATAAAAATGTTTGAGTTTGAGCTATTATAGTTAAACATATAATATTTGAATAGTAGTCTCTCTATACCAAGTCAATAAATTTATAAATAAATAATATACCGAAAAAATTTGAATATTAAAAATGTGTTGAAATTTGGTGTCCCTCTTGTGAATAAGTTATTATTAAATTTGTTGTAGTTTTATAATTTATGTATATTTACTAATTTAGTTCTCTAATTATTTGGTTTGGTTATTGATCTCCTTATTATTTGTTGTTTAAATTTAGTTCTTCAATCCTTTAAAAAGGTTCAATTTGGTCATCTTAAATTGAAGTTAACATCGTTTCTGTACATGACATGTATCAAGTCATGAAATTTTTTATTTTTTTTAATTCTTTTATAATTTTTTATTTTTTTTAAAAGATATATAAATTGTCACGTGTCAGGTTACAATCATGCAACATATGCCACATAGTGGTAGTAGTTGTTTTCAATTTAGTCATCTATTTAAATTTTTAGTTCAATTTAATCTCCCTAATTTTAAAACGATTTTCCGATTTGAGACTAAATTAGTAAATAAGCTTAAATACAAATTATATATACATGTTAAAATAATTTTTCCGAATTTATACATCAAATCACTACACCTTAATATTCAAATTATTTTATTTTTTACCCGTGTAAAAAATTACAAAAATAAAAATGTAAAATATAAAATAATTTGAGTATTTAGGTGGAGTGATTTGATATATGATTTTAAAAAAATTAGTTTAACAAATATAGATCAATTGTAATTGAGCTTAATTACTAATTCGTTCTTAAATAAGAGAGGACCAAATTGGATCGTTTTAAAAGGTAGGGGGCTAAATTGAACAAAAAATTTAAACAGGAGACTAAATTGAAAGCATCTACTACCATTGTCATGTGGCATGACTGCAACCTGCCACGTGACATGATGGTACTCTGACACGTCACAATTTATATATATATATATATATATATATATATATATATATATATATATATATTTTGAAAAAATTAAAAAATTAAAAGAAAAATTAAAAATAAAAAAAAAGTTGAAAATTTCATGATTTGACACGTGTCATGTACGAACACAGTGTTAACTTCAACTTAACGGAAAAGATCAAATTAAACATTTCTAAATAATTGGAAGACTAAATTGAACCAAGAAATAATAAGAAGACAACAATTAACCAAACCAAAATATTGGAGGACTAAATAATTAATTATACCTATAATTTATTGTTCAAACATCTTAAAAGTTATAATACAATATTATTTTAATATAATGTATTAAATTATGTTATTTTTTATAATTTAAATATTTTATTATTTTTTGAAAACGTCGTGTGATTAATTATTTTAAAAGAATAAAAAAGGTTTAATAGTTAAAGCAGTGGCAGATCTTCAGGTAATATGCTAAAATTTTGGTTGAATTACTCTTTAATCTATTTTGTTGTCTAAAAACATCATGTTGGTCATCTAGTATTTCTTAGTTTCAATTTGGTCTCGATTTTTATAAAATTAATGCAATGTTGTATTTTTCATTAAATTTCTTGAAGTGGAACAGAACTTTTTCATCAAAATTAATACTAGGATTGTGCCAATTACACAATAAAGCAAACCAACCTTATTCACAACTTCAATTTTGATAAAAATGTATTGATTTGATTCAATAAATTTAACAAAAAAAAGACAAAGTTACATCATTTTTTAAAAGTCGTATCAAACTGAGATTAAAATAAACTGGAGAACCAACTTAATAATTTTGAACGAAAATAGGAACCAATAGAGTAAACTTAAAATTTTTATATAAACTAGTTAAAGCATTGTATTTACTATTTTTATGATAATAAAAAAAGGAAAAAAATTATAATTATTGTTATTATTATAATTATAAATATAGATATAAATATTTTTTATAATTTTAGTATAATTAATTTTCATTTATAATGATTAAATTTTAAAAAATAAAAAAAATGATTAAATAAAAAAAATAACCATTTAAAAGATAATATTAATAAAATAATTATCTTTATTTAAAAGATATTTAAAAAATAAAATTGAAAAATAAATGTGAAAAGGAAACTTTTCCTTATATATAAATATAAATGTGTAAAAATTTATTAGAATATCAAATATATAAAATATATTAAAAATATTAAATTTGAAAAAAATTATTTAAAATTATATATTAAATTATATAACTGTAAAAAAAAAATGGGCCATTACCCCTTGTCCAAACGATGGTCCGCCGCTGAGTTAAAGAAACTACAAATTTAAAAAAATAGAAAAAACAAATGGAACTTTATCATTTTGTAGAAAGAGACAAAGGAAGTGATGAAAATCTCTTCATTCTAATTACATATAGAAGCATGAGAATTGAAATTTATTATTACAAAAAAGTTAGTTATATGTAAAAAAATTACCTATATATAAATGAATTGAAGAAGCTAGAAATAAAGTAAAAAGTTTTAATGGTGTGAGATAGGGGTGAAATCGTACACAAGACTAAAGAAAAGAAATATAATATTGATAAAGGAATTATTAAAATACAAAAAGAAGTACTATTAACAAAATTTTAGTACGTGAATCATGATAATTAAGTGATAATTAAGTAATGGAACTAAATATCTATCATCTTATTTATTTATTTATTTTGTTATTGTTTTTGTATAATAAGGTCATAACCTAGTTTTATTTTATTTATTTATTAGTCTTACGACTAGAGATGACAAATAAACTCGTCATCGTAGATATTGCCCGAACCCGTCTCCGTTTTGACGGAGAATCTCCGCATTGACTGGGTATGAGTATGGGAATGGGGAATCCCTAGGGATGTCAACGGGGCGGGTAGGATACGGGTAGTAGTTCCCCCGTACCCTACTCGCTGGAAAAATATTTGTCTCGTACCCGTACCCATATTCGTCGAGTATCCGTTATGCGGGTACCCGTCTATTTTTTTCATATTCGCGGGTATCCACGGGTATCCGCGGGTATTTACAAAAATATTTTAAAAAATAAATATTTAACCATAATTAGTGCTTAGATCAACAAGTCTCCTTTCTCTGATTGATTCTTGAAAAACAAACAAATAAAAAATCAGTACCAATTTATATTGTAGTTTATTTTTGAATAAAATATTAAAGAAATTACTAACTTCATCAATGTCCACCTCTTGCAACATTGTATAAAGTTTCATGTTGTCCAATTTTAATCTAGAAAAGCCTTAAAACATAAGAAGTTCAGTAAAAATTTCTAACAATCACTTAATTAAAATATCTAAGTAAAAGTGTTAATTTCATTACCTTCCATGTTGGTCCATAACCAGTCTTAGAGACACATCAATACCTCCACAGTATATGGAAGTAATTTACTCATTTGTGGGGGTAAGAATCTGACCACCATTATTGGATGAAGACTCATAATGTTGTTTACTAATATGTATAAGGTAAAGTTTAGCGGGTACAGGTATCCACGGGTACGGATACTATGATACCCGTACCCGCCTCGTTAACATGCGGGTATCAAAAATACCCATACCCGCGGGTAGCGGGTATCCATTTTTAATATCCATTTCCTACCCGTTGCGGGTTTTATCCGCGGATACCCGCGGGTACGGATTTTTTTGACATCCCTAGCTGTGAAGGTCAATTTCTTGATAACCCAAGTATAGAGTTATCAAATAAGAGAGTTGAAGGTGGAGATGCAGCCAAGCAACATTTTCCCCCAAAATCAGATTTACATAATATGAATAAGAATTCATTGTTGAACTTAGATTTGATAATGATTGGAACATCAATTGGAATTTTGGATTCCAACTTCCTGGGTTCAGAGTCTATTATACAAAAACCACTCTGATCTCTGCCAGCACCCAAGCCTTCAGACCTGAATTTGTAGGCAGTAGCCAGTGGGTTTGATAAGATTAATGTAACAGTAAGATAAAGGAATAGAAAGACAGTGTGTAATTCAAATAACAGGAACAAGAGAGGCTTTAGAAAACCTCATTCCTACAAAACCAGACTAGCCTTTAGTCTGTCCTTGCCCGAAAACATTCCCAATCCCTTCTTCCCCTCCCAGGATTGACCCTCACTCCTATATTCCCCTGCCCCCTCCCATTCAGACAGTAGCCAGTGGGTTTGATAAGATTAATGTAGCAGTAAGATAAAGGAATAGAAAGACAATGTATAATTCAAATAACAGGAACAAGAGAGGCTTTAGAAAACCTCATTCCTACAAAACCAGACTAGCCTCTAGTCTATCCTTGCCCCAAAACATTCCCAATCCTTTCCTCCCCTCCCAGGATTGACCCTCACTCCTTTATTCCCCTGCTCCCTCCCATTCAGACACGTGTAATATTTTGTTACAACAGAATCATGGCGCATCTGTGTGTGGGCCCCAAGCAATGGGTTTCCACTTTCTCCGCTCATAAACCTTTTGGATCTTGCTAAATTGCCCTTCCCTTTATTTTACTATATCAGGGTTCCCTTCCTATGATAAGATAGTATTACAATGCTATCAGGAAGGGTAGATAACACATTGATGAAGATGAGCCATGGGATCAAGCTTCCAGTGTTCAAACCTTGAGGACAAGGTTGATTTTTGGAGGAGTGTATTGTTAGGATACATGGAGAAGAGAAATTAGTTAAGATAGTTAGAGTCAGTTACTTGAGGTGTTAGTTAGATATAAATAGGAAACAAGGAGAGGAGAGGAAAAGGAGGTGCATTTTGTAGATTGAGCTTTAGGTGCTCTCCTATTTTTTGCTCTTTTTGGTTTATTCAATAAAAAACCTTTCTTATCTTTCTCTTTTCAATTCTTGGTTGCTAACACTTTCTTTGAGTTCTTTTTACATCGATTGTGAGGGAAAGATTGGACTGACAAAGGCGAGGACTAACACAGTGGAAGATTCCAATTATTTTTGGTTTAACCATTAAATGGTAGAGTTTGTCAAGCTAAAGTATAGTTAAAACTTCCCTTGTAGTCTGTTTGTGCTTTATTTTACCTTTCCTTGGGGCTGCATTATTGGTCTTGGATGTAATAGAATAAATAAAATGACGATTAAATTAATTTATTTCGTGTTGCTTGATCTACATGACTAACGCTAGATTCCATACCTTATTCTTGTGTTTTTCTACTATTTATTTTCTTACATCCATTTTGTCTAAGTAACGAAGGTAAACATTACTCTGTTGATGGATGTGATTATGTCTTGATTTTATGATCTTGTTTTACTTATTTCTTAGAAAAAATAAAAATCTTATATTCTTTTTCTTATTTGCTTACAAATTGCTACTTTTCAGTGAGGTAATATTGACGCTAGGCAGTTCAAAAACAGTGTTCGAATTTCTTTGTGCTGCAAAGGAGAAAAAAAGATCATTTAAGGTTTTTGTTGCTGAAGGTGCCCCGAGGTTTGTAGTTATGGCTAATTAACATTTGCAAGGCATGATTCTGGTTTATTAGAAAGTCTTTGTTTGTCTTCTTCCAGAAACCACTGAATGTTATTTGCATATGCAATCAGGTATCGGGGACATCTCCTTGCAAAAGAATTGGCTGCTAGAGGCCTACAGACCACAGTCATTGCTGATTCTGCAAGTTTTGCTATGATTTCCAGGGTGAATATGGTAGGTGATTCTGATGTAAATTTTTGAATCAAGGCTCTTTTGCTGAACTTAAATTGATTTCAGCTTATAATTATTTAGGTTATAGTTGGTGCTCATGCCGTCATGGCTAATGGTGGAGTAATTGCCCCAATTGGGTTGCATATGGTTGCACTTGCAGCTCGTAGGCATGCTGTTCCTTTTGTTGTACTTGCTGGGAGTCATAAGGTAAATTGTTAATATATTATCTCTAACACCCTTACATATGTCATGTTGAAGGAAACAACAATTATTATGACATTTGATGTCTCCATTATTTCTTTCCTATTCTGTTATGTATGGAAATAGAGTGGATAGGTTACTGCCAAATCTGTTGGAGGCAAGGAGTTTGATATTTTATTTTTTAAACTCGAGATTTTAGAACTAGTTGTTATGTGTCTGTGCATTTATTGATCTAATAATATACATTTTGCTAAATTTGTAAATTAAAATATAATAATCTAATAAATGACTGCAGTGTTTTTAGATATTATACAAAGTCTTCAAAATGAATTACCATACAGTAATTGATAGTTCAACCAACTTTTAGGCAACGTAATAATTTGATTTGAATTAAAATGAAGTCTTAACTGTGAACAACTTTGAACCTGATCTTTTTATTTTTAAAAATGTAGAAATTGAGGATAGTCATAGAAATATTTAATTGGCAATGAATGATCAATCTAAAATGTTCCATAGCTGTTAAACCTTTGTCCTTGTTTAGGCTATCTAGACAACTTATTATGAAGTGATAAATGATAGATTTTGGAATTTATGAATAAAAGAGATTTTGAAATAGATCTATGTTATGGTATAGCTAATATTAGCTGCAGTAGACATAATTTGTTATCTGTCTCTATCAGCCAAGCTGTTCAGTTGTGATGGTTATCTACAGTTATTAACTGTGGCTGTAATGTAACTTGTGTCCGTATATGATACTGATACTTTTATATACTACACCATGATGGTATCACTAATACACTTTGATGCACCACTACTTCAATATGCTTCATATATCCACATCCAATCTTGATACTCTAGGTTACTTCATCGATATATCAATGAATTATCTAGACCTAAAGCACAAATACTTTTATTTGTTAACGTATTTGATACTTTTAATATTTCACCGATATGTGCTGCTGAATTGTCCTCAAATTTAGAGCATGTATATCTAATAAAACTACTAGATACACACAAGTATGCGTGTGTGCCCCTTAATTGCAAGTACGTAAACCTTGTTACCTCATCCTGATATGGAATTAAGTTGTGATCTGCTGCATGTTATTTGACTATTTGAATTTATTGAAAATTGATTTATCTTATTGACAGTTGTGCCCTTTGTATCCTCACAATCCTTGTGTCCTACTGAATGAATTGAGATCCCCATCCGAACTACTAGACTTTGGAGAATTCTCAGATTTGATGGATTCTGCAACTGGTGTTGGTTCTCTTCATGTTGTTAATCCAGCATTTGATTATGTGCCACCAGACCTTGTTAGTCTCTTCATTACTGGCACGTAAGTTAAACTGGAATTAATCAAGAAAATTAGCTCTGCTTCATTGTTGACTTGAGAAAATATATGTATTAATCTTTTCCTTTTCTTCCATTTTCTGGTTTTGAAACTTCTCAGTGGAGGGCATAACCCATCATATATGTACCGGCTGATAGCTGATTATTACTCTGCCGCTGATTTGGTGGTGAAACAGAGACCTACTACAGGGAATTGAGTTCAGCTACCACAATGTTTGGTCCTATAACGGTAAGCAATCTATTAAAATTTTTATTATGTTTGCATTTTGTATGTGTCTAGTTTATTCCTTTAGAGTACTGATGAAACAGAATTTAGAAATAGAAAACATATGTGTAGAACTTGGTTTCTGAGCATAGATAGTCAATGAAACAAGGGCACGGAACTCACCTAGTAATAGTGATGAGTTTCTTTCTTTCTATAATTGTATGCTCCATATGTTTCACCAGTCTTCATTCTTTTTTACGAGGGTTAATTTTGAATAAGCATCTTAATTAGAAATTCAACATGCAATTCTTCACTACAAACATATTATTGATGATTTTTTACAGAAACAGTAAATTATTAACTTTGTTGTTATCCAACTATCTTAAGGATTTTGCACTAATATTTGCAATGGATTTTGTTTTAAAGGAACGTCTATTTAATGACATTTGGTGCTTAATTTTCAGGTTGTTTGTGGTGTTCTCTGAGAATGGCGGGATAGTGATATATGTACAAGAAAATAATCTTGTATGATACTGGGGATTGGGGTGGAGAAATTATAACAGGGAAAAAATATATAGGAAGATTCTAACGGGTATAACCCTATAGTCATTTCAATTTTTTGTCTGGTCATGGGCATTCACTTAAGCTTACTAGTATTTGTTTACTAATTAATAAATTATAACAGCTTCTTAGACATTGTATACAAATTTCTTGTCCAGTTGTTTTTGGGACTCTAACTTCTTGTTTGGACAAGAAAAAACATTTTACTAAAACTAAAAGATGACTTAAGAAAATAAAGTTTAAGTGAAGTTTGTATTTATATATTATAATTTAGTTATATAGTTAGTTGATATGAGATTTATAACCCCTTTTCATGATAAGAACCGGATATCTTGAAATGTGAGATAATGACATACATGATAAGTTCAATGAAGTAAATTAGAATATAATTTAATATCATCTTAAAGAAAATAAAATTTAGGTTTAATTTGATTTTATAAAATCAATTTAATAAGATGAACTTTGGAACAACTTTTATATAATAATAATTGTTATTATTTCTTGTGAATGTGAAATTTTTAAGAAAATGTTTGCTGGTAAAAATTAGGTTAATTCAATAACTAATTATATTAATAATTGTATTATTATTATTAAGTGATAGTATAATTGTGTTTTGATAATATTATTAAAAATTGGTTTTAAGATGATTAATTTTATTATTATGAAATAAAAAAACAAGTTTTTGTAAGAGGAGTCTAAAAAGCTGAAAAGGAAAAATGTCGCCAAAATATAACTGACAAAATTTTAACATTCTAGAAGGTAACTTAGTTTTTAAGTTTTTTATTTACAAATATAAGTAAGTTATTATCCTAAATATAGGAACCTAATTATAAACCTATTTTTTTTCTTCTTTTCTTTTAAAAACAAGAAACAGTTGAATGTAAGATTTCAGCTGTTAAAATCGTGTTCTAAGTAGAAGGGATTGTCTTCAAATGCATATGAAATTTTAATCTTCATTTTTTTGAACTTTTACATATTCTGTTTTAAGTAAGCACACTTTTTTGTGATTCACATTTTATTTTTTTAATAAATTACTATTTTCAACTTATTATTATATTAGAAATCACTTTTATTATTTATTTAATTTATATTGTTTAATATTTTAATTGATATTGTGCTTAATAAATGTAATACCCCATTTAATTAATAAACATAATTAAAATAAAGCGTCACACACATAAAATATAACAGCGCAGTCTAAAGTTTAAACCTAACTCCTTACAATTATTCAAGGCACACCACGATGCCAAAACTAAACCAATACAAAGTTCAATAGGAACAAATAGGAAATTAAGAATTAAGCTGGTACATGGGCCACAACCCAAAAAAGAAACCAAAAGTAGAAGATCCAGATGACTAAGCAACGGAACCATCACCTCTCTGATGACCAAGGGTGTTCCTCGCATCTGCTCACATCAACAAGTTGATGATCATCGCAAAAGAGAGAACCACACATACAAAACACACAACAAACAACAGAAGGGTAAACTAGAGCCAAAAGTGATTTTATCATGAAGTTAGGCATACTTTCACAGTCAACAACACACACATCATCCAAGCATGTTATGAACATTTCATCAATACACTACGACTCGACTCATCCGGATACATATAATCTGGTCGGATTCAGCGGATGCTTGCACTTGTGGTGGATACCTCTGCTCACCTCCGAGCTGCTCACCCCCGAGCTATGTGTTACAAGTGTTACAATGAATCAATTCTCCCACGCACAAGGTTAGCCCTTCATGAGTTTCGGGCCTCCTGCTACTCTCACCACAAGAGTCAGTCTGCTCTAGGTGAGACTAACTGATTCTTTAGAGTGTCAGGATGCAATCCTTACCTTGAATCCTTACCAAATTATATAGATGGGGCACCACCATGGGCACCCACTAACAGGGGCCATGGAATTACGTCCCGACCACTGAAGCACGACCCTGAAGTCTCACCTAGAGACTCCAAGGAATTACGCACTGACACATACCAAATATATTCATACAACCAAGTAACAATAATCATGCATTCGAACCTCGTGTCAACATTTGTAACCACATCCCATTTGTATTCCATGTTGAACCATGCCATCTCATTCACCAATTTCGTGAGTATAGAGTCTCGTCTCATACTAATACCATTGCCATTTCAATAACATCCATCTCATTCACTTTACATGCTAAGGTCACACCAATATTATCAATTCAATTCATACCACATATATTCCATGCCATTTCTCATACCTCATACTTAAAACACATCAATCAACCAAAAAATTTATAGCGCCCAAGTGGAGAAAACAGCGCGGCCCATAACGCATCTCGCTCAAGCCAGAAGCCCTCGCTCAGGTGAGAGGAGTTCCCTCGCTTAAGCGACAGGCCCTCGCTTAGGCGAGATCGCGACAGAGGCCCTGGGAGGTTTTCGCGCACTCGCTTAGGCGAGCCCTCCCTCGCCTGAGCGAGCCCACTCCTCGCCCAAAGGTGAGGTCCCTCGCTTAGGCTGCACTGCAGCGACACACCTCGAGCTCACACGCGTTCTCGCTTAGGCGAGTGTCTCTCGCCTAAGCAAGATAGTGCCTCGCTCAAACTAAGACCCTCCGCCTGAGCGAGAGCTCGAGCGCGAGCTAGGGTTTGTCCTCTACAAGTCTCGCCTAGGCGAGATAGGGTCGCTTGGGCAAGAATAATAAGTCTCGCCACTGTTCATCCTGTAACAGCTATGATTTTAATACCCAAACAATAGTATCAAGCCGCACATGCATCCATAGTAGCATACAAGCTCAATAATCACATAACAAAGGCAGAACAAACATCAATCACATCAAATAGAAAGGTTTCTAGCTTCCCTTACCTGGAAATAAACTAGTAGACTATCCTCACGAACCTCGACACTGAACGTAAGAGCGCAACAGCTCTAGGAACAGAATAAATAGCTGGAAAGGAAACAAAGAGACGGAGTAGAATGGTTTATTGAGATGAGCCTCAAGGGAACGCCAAAATAGAGCTAGAGGAAGACTACTACGAGCTCAGAAGTAACTTACATGGAGTGGAAGTGTCGGAGTTCGCTTGGAGAGAGTTGACGGCTAACCCTAGCAGAGCTCTGAACGGAAGAAAGGCAACGTTTAGGATCTGTTTGCAAGAGTGAGACTGAAAGGGAAACCCTAGCAACTTTAGGACTTTAGCACCTTATGAACCAGCCCTTAGGCCCAACAGATTAAGGTCAGCCCTTAAACATTAGAACAGGGAAATAAAACTGGGCCTTACAATAAATATTTGCAAATTATTATTAAATAAAATTTTATCTATTAAACTAATTTTGTCTTAAAACTGGTGAAATAATACCATGTTGTTTTGGTAATACTTGTTACTTGAAAAAAATTGGCTTGAAATCAGTAATAAATATTTGTACTTTTATACAGCTACATGTACTGTGAGCAAATGAATAAGTCAATCTTCAAAACATTATCTATCCTCATTTTCTAATAATATAAATAAATTTAACTAATATTTTATTATATTTAATATAAAACTTTTGTACGTGATTAATGTTTGGTATAAATAATAATTGTTCATTACTTAAACTTCAACTACGGCCAATTGATAAATACCACATCTATTAATTCCAAATTGTCTCACATGATTTAAACATCCAAAACATTCTATAATATATATACTGAGTTGCATATGACTCGATTCGAACTAAAAGCAACTAATTCAAACTACAAATTCAATTTAATAGTTATATGTAACTCAAATCATAAGTTTATTTCATTTTGGTTTAATTAGTCGGATGATATCTACTTTTATTTAGATGTTTCAGTTTGGTACCCGTTTTTAAAAAGGTATCAATTGAGTCCCAACTTTTGAAAAAAATGTCTCAATTAGGTCATTTTCAACAAAACATTATTAACACCATTAACGATATTGATATTTAAAATGACTTACAAAATTAAGTATTGATATTTATATTAAATTTTAGTGGTAAAAGTCATGAATTAAGTTAACGGTTTTAGTAATTTTTGTCTCAAAGGGATCTGATTAAGACACTTTTTCAAAAAATGCAACTAGATTGACACATTTTTAAAAACGAGTACTGAAACGAAAGTAGTTATCATCCGACTAATTAAACCTTTAATATTGGTTAAATTATACTTTGTCCCCATTTTCGTAGCAAAATTTGAATTTGGTCCCTCAGTTATTTTTTATCTCAATCTGGTCCCTATTTTGGGAAATTTGACCCAATCAAGTCCTTTCCGTTAGGGGTGAAGTAACGGTGTTAAATGGAGTGCCACGTGTCAGCTTCTGAATTTTTTGAATTTTTTGAATTTTTTTATTTTTTTATTTTTTAAATTTTTTTTTATTTTTTATTAATTTTTTTAAAATTTTTAAAAAAATTAAAATTTTGCCACGTGTCAAGTGGACATAGTGCCACGTGGCAGTGATAGTGCCACGTGTCACTATTTGGGAGTTGTCATTTTCTCATTCTCAATTTGGTCCCTCTATTTTATTTTTTGTCTCAATTTAGTCCCAATTTTTGTAAAAATGATGCAATTTCGTCCCCCTTCAAATTGAAACCAAATTTAATTTCTATATAAATAGGCACAAATATTTCTATCAAAATTGATATTTCAAGTAAATATTTTTAACAAGATTAAGTTTATTTTAATTTATATTTTACGTTA
>Ga0214544_1010256_pt1 | contig 13924 bp, 11 predicted proteins | sample CNSS3metaG_FD_160074 | JGI IMG/M metagenome (GOLD analysis project Ga0214544, IMG submission 160074) | Root nodule microbial communities from cowpea collected in UCLA plant growth center, Los Angeles, California, USA - CNSS3 | ecosystem: Host-associated > Plants > Roots > Nodule | place: USA...
TGAATATAGAAAAAAATAATAATGTATTATGTATTAATAATAATGAATATATTTTTCTTTTAATAATTACGTGTCTTAATTTTTTATTAGATTATGATCAATTATTTTTTAGTATTATTTACAAAAAAGGTACATTGATAAAGAATGGAAGAATAAATTAATCGTTTGAGAGTGATGAAAAGGAAATTATTGACAAACAAGATAGATTCTATCTCTTCACCTATTTTGAAACATTATACTAATGATAAAAAATGTTCAGTTAGAGAAGTCTTTTTTTGAAACATTATACTAATATCGAATCTAATGATCTCAAAATTATATTACTTTGGCCCCTCCGACACTTTTGGTCAAGATCCGCCACTGTTTGTGGATGTAGGTCTTGAGGTGTCAAACCACGTTAAATTTCTGTGTGCTTTTATTTATATTTTTCTGCTCTTATTTGTGGTTGTTGTGGTTGTGTTTCCGCTTGAAGATATTATTTTCTTAGTGTGTGATTTCCCAACATACATCCCATATCTCTCGTATTTCCAAAAGCCCTTAAAAATCCCAACATATTTTGTTGTCAAATGATGTGACCCTTTTATTTTATGGTCTGAGGCAAAGTGTCACAAACTTGGAAAATAATATAATACTATTATGAAATAAAGCGAATAACAAAGAGAATAATAGACAATAGAGAAGAGAATAAACAATAGAGAATAGAGAATAGAGAATGAGAAAATATGAAGCAACTCATCTGTGTATTATTATTGATAGAAATAGTCCTATTTATAGATACAACATATAATCCATAAAGAAAACAAATCAACTTAGTTAATACAAATATTTACATAAAGAGTAATGAATCATATGAGTATCAATCATATGAGTAGATGTATCCAATCAATGGACAATCATTAATTCATAACACCCCCCCTTGAGTGTCCATTGATAAAAGAATGTGCCTCGTTAAAACCTTACTAGGAAAAACCCTTTGGGATAAAAAACCCAGTGAAGGAAAAAGAGTACAACATTCTGTATTCTTTAATACAATATTGTTCATCACATATTCTATTTCTTCCCCTCATGTAAACTTACATTATTAAGGTGATGGAGTCCGAACTTGTGAATCGTTTGCTCAAAAGTTCTTCTTGGCAAAAACTTCATAAATAGACTTGCCATATTTTCACATTAATGAATTTTTGGATATCTATATCATCCTTTCAATTGAACAATACACTATTGTCTTCATATATGGTTGTTGATTCCATCTTTGTCGGGGATAGTCACAAGTTTCTTGCACATGTTGAATTATAGACATTAGCCAAATATATTCACAACTTTTCTTGTAATTCTGTATGATTAGACGATGTTGCTACTATGGTTTGTTTCATATACCTTCATGAAACCATTGTGCTACCACATATGATCAAATATCTTGTTTGTGATCAACCATTGTGAAATTGTGAGAATATGTAAGATAACATGCATATACATAACCCATTCGTCTGAATCTGAATCATTTGGATGAAATAAGCTCATATTCGTAGTACCCTTAAAGTAACGAAGTATATGTTTTACTCCAAACCATTTTCTTCTTGTAGTTGAAGAACTATATCTTGCTTAACAAATTTACAACAAATGAAATATTAGATCGAGTATAATTAACAAGATACATTAGTGTTTCTATGACACTAAGATATGGTACTTTTGGACCAAGAAGATCTTCATCATTTTCTTGAGATCTAAGAAGAGTTTTGATCAACATCTAACGATCTCATAACTATTAGAGTGTATAATGGACATGACTTGTCCATTTAGAACATTTTAAGCTCCTTGATTATATGAGCATCTTGACGTATAAAAAACACATTTATTTAAATACTCAATTTCTAATTTTAAATAAGACTTTGCCCTTCAAAGATCATTCATCTCAAATTATTTCCTTGAGTAATCAATTGCCTTTATGAGCTTGTTAGGAGTTCCAACGATGTTTATGTCATCTACATAAACAATAATTATGGCAAATTCATTTTTGGATCTTTTCATATAAATACAAGAACAAATAGGATCATTTCTATATCCTTCTTTTAATAAGTACTCAATAAGACGGTTATGCCACACATGTCCTGATTGCTTTAATCAATAAAAGAACATGTTCAATTTTATTGAATAACCCTCTTTAAAATTTGTTTGTTGGGCAAATAAAATCCTTCATGGATTTTCATATAAATATGATTCTCAAAAGAACCATACGAATAGGTTGTAACATCATCCATTAAACGTAAATGCAAATCTTGTTGTGCAACTAGGATAATCGAATATTGCAATATTTTTGCATCCAATACTAATGAATATGTTTTTTCACAAATCATTACAAGGTTTTGTGAACAACCTTGAGCAACCAATTGCTTTGTATCTAATAATTTCATCATTCTTAATTTGATTTTTGCGCAAAAATCCATATGTACCTAACGAGTTTCACAACTTTAGGTGTGCGAACTATATGTCCAAAAACCTTTCGTTTAGCAAGCAAATATAATTATGCTTCTTTGCATATTTTCATTTTGGCCAATCTTTTCTTTATTGACAATCTTCAATGATCATTGCTTATTGATCCTCATTGTCATTCATAGCATTCATCGCTATGTTATAAGTAAAAGTTTCGTCAATGTTAACTTCATTTTGATTCTATATTATATGATTCATGACATAATTTATTGAGATCTCATCATTTTCAACAATTTCAGGTACCTGAGGTTCTTCTGAAACCTAACCATTAATTATGTCAAATGAATCTTTTGACATTTCAACCTTTTTGATTAGGTCATTTTGCATTTTAGCTCCCTTTCTCATTCAAGAGTTTTTATCTTTGGAACCAATAGGTCTACCACGCTTCAAACGTGTCCACATGAGTTTTTCAACCCTTTTTTTTGCATCATAATAACTTATCATGTCAAACAAGACAATCATTTTGATTTGTAAACTTCTGGTTTACCATGACATGCATTTCAATTGTACTAATAAACTTGTAGTACAAACTATAAGAGAATGTTAATAATTTCTCGAATACACTTTCTTTTTCAACTGAATCATAGAGATATAAAGATATTTCACATCTTTTTCATTGTTTGTCTCAATATAATATCCATTTAGACAAATATCCTTGAAACTTAATAAGTTTTTATTTAACTTCTTGGTAGAAGTATAATAGCTCTTTTAGAGTCTTCAAATATATTTGTAGTACTATAAATACAAACATTGATGTCTCATATTATCAAACAAGAGAAAAATGCATTACTCTTGAGAATTGTATAAGTTATTGCACTATCAATAAGACACATATCCTTTGGTACTAGTGCAAACATTCGTTTTCATATAAACGTAAATTTCAATATGAGATTTTTTTTGTAACACTCTCATAATGAATGAGGTGATCAATGCTTCCATTTGCTTTAGCAAAGAAAATAATAATATCAAGATGAGTAGCATCCATATGACCATAATCAGAATCACCATCTTCGTGAGCAAAATGTGTTCCTATGTTCTTCTCGTTATTTGTAAGATGTTTTGGTGTACAATAAGTACAACTCAAATGGCCTTTACCACCATAATGATAATATATACTTTCATCTTTTTGTCAATATTTTCACATTTTCCTTTTTCTCTTTTTCACATTATTGTGCCACTTATGGTGACAAAATGTTTCTTTGAAATTTTCTTTATAACCATGTCCATAATCAATATCACGATCACAATCATGAAAATATAAATCAAATGTTGATGCATTCACTTCTGGAAATGGAGTAGAACCAATTTGGACAAGTTTCATGATTTTCTATCAAAAGCTCATTGCTTTGTTCAGCCATACAAAGGCATGAAATAAATACATAATATTTATTGTTGCATTCACTTTTGGGAATGGAGCAGATTAGGCGGATCTCATGATTTTTCATCAAAAAGCTTTATTGCTTTGTCCAGCCAGCCATACATAGGCATGAAATAAATTCATAATATTTGTGAAATCTCTTTTCACAATATTTTTTGTCGCATGAGCAAATTAGTTGCTTAGATGCTTTATTTCTTTATTTAATGGTATCCCAATATCCACTGCATCTAATTGTATTTTAACATTTAAAATCCAATATAAGGAATTCTTCCTTATAGTATCAAGGGTCACAAATCCAAATTTTGCAACGTTTCACGTGTTTAGAACTAGCACATAAAATAATAATATTAATAATAATAATAATAATCAAAATAATAATAATAATCACCGTCATAATAAAAAAAAACAAGACAAAGATGAAAATTGATAAAGTCAAACAATTCTTATCACAAGAGGAAGAATATAAAGTAAAATTATAAATTGGGAAAGGATTAGAAAGAGCCTGGATTGAGACACGCAGAGCCTTGTTGTTAGAGAGAAAAAAATTCCATTAGTCCTCAATTGGTTGGAGCATCGTGCTGATAACGTGTTATGAAATAAAGCAAATAACAAAGAGAATAATAGACAATAGAGAACAGAAGAAACAATAGAGAATAAAGAATGGGAGAATAGGAAGTAACTCATATGTGTATTATTATTGATAGGAAGAGTCTTATTTATAGATACAACATGTAATCCATAAAGGAAACAAATCAACTTAGTTAATACAAATATTTACATAAAGAGTAATGAATCATATGAGTATCAATCATATGAGTAAATGTATCCAATCAATGGACAATTATTAATTCATAACAAACTCGAATTTATGTAACCTTATTTATCTTTAACAAAAGTTATATTATTATGTTTTTAAAACTAATTCTAAAAAAAAAATGGAATCAACGATATGAAACATGAAACAATGTTGTTTGGTAAAGATAGCTAAGTTTGTTAAGTTGTCTTTGGAACGACAAAATCAAATAGTCAATTCATCTTAATTAATAGTATGGACTTAATTAAATAATACAAAATATTTTGGACACTCTATAATAATTAAATAAATTTAAAATACCTAAATTTATGAAATATTTATAATTAATTATATTGTTTTCTATTTTTCATATGAGACATATAAGTATACCTATGTGTATAGTAATGATCACTCACACTCATCATGTTATAAAATCATTTCATCAACTTTTGCCCATCATCTAATTTATAAGATTCACACAATTAATAAGATCAAAAGGTCTTTCATAGGTTGTAATGAGGCTTGACTAGAAGAAAATATAGTTTTTTAGAATTCAAAAACACCACTAAGCCTAAGAGAACAATCAAATGTGAATAATTCATGATATTATGAGTATGCTCCAAAATTTTCATGTACTTCACATAACCTTTTTCCAACACATAAAATTTGTTGTCTTTTCTCTTTTCCTTTTTTTCTTGGGGTAGGGTTGTTACACAAGCCTACCCCAAACTTATTCAATTTCTTAGGGTATGGTTTTTACGAAAGTCTACCCCAAACTTATTAAATCTCCTAAGGTAGGATTTTTTCAAAAGCCTACTCCAAACTTATTCAATCCTATACCCTAGTAGGATGTATATACCGTACCTCAAACTAATCTTATCTCATACCTTTATTTCACTCAAAATGTACATGTTCTCTTTGTTAATGTGCAAGACAATATATATTTTTCTTAAAGCTAAGGGTAAAAGAATGAAATAATTAGGCTCAAAGGTTTACTATTTGACTAAGTAGATTTAAACATACCAAACAAATGTATTTATCCTTTCTAACCAATTATGTGATTTCATTAACAAGAATCAGACAAAAATCAATTTATGGAAATAAATGCCCCATTGAAAGCTCTCTACACACAAGCTCACAACACTCAAATATTCAAAAGTTTGGTCTTACTCTGATGTTTGAAAAAGGACTAACATCATGTAATCATACCAAACTATCTCTCATTCAAAGTATACCACAAAATATTCCAATTGTATGCACAACCAAAATACAAGAAAGTCAATGCTCAAGAATATTTCAACACAGTTGATCATCAAAACAGTTAAATGCACACTGATTACTATAAGAAGATGATTAACATAAGTTTATGATGATGACAATGGCACTCACAAATTAAAACTACTACTAAATGAGATAATAAAAATAAAAATAAAATAAAAGTACTAAAAAAAGTAAAAGAAACAATTTTTTTCATTTCTTTTACTTTTTTTTACCACTCGTTGGGCGAGCATAATACTTTGTTAGGCGAACAGATTTATCCAGCAAGTGAAATTGCGAAGTCAAATGGTTGTTGGGCGAGCAGATTTACCGAGCGAGTGATGCTGAATTTTACAATTGAGCAAATGCCTCATCATCACTGCTTCCTCTAGATCCCCAACATGCTTCATGGAGGAACATACCCAGTTGAACTCCTTGATGTTCTTATAAGGGTCTTCACCCCCTGAATTTGTTGCACTTGAATATAAAAAGGTTGGAAGCCCATCTTGTAGTTGTCCAACTCCTTCATTGATATTTCCACTACAAAGCCCTGCTATCTCAACCAACTTCTCAAACAGAGGGGTTATACCATAAAGGAATGTGAAACTGATAAAGCAACATGTTGACAATTTTTTATAGAAAAAGAAAATAAGAACAAAATGCTAAAAATAAGAATGCAAGATCAAATTATGCAAGCTCATCTTAAATCACCATCTCCCTGGCAATGACGCCATTTGTTAGACTAGCCTCTAGTCGCATTAAAGGCCAACAAAATCAAGTTTCCCCTAATGTAGTATAGGAAGGAAGACTTGAGTCAAATTCAAGGAAATGGTACTTATTAAGTTTAGTTTGTACAATTTAATCTTGCTAAAGATAAAATAAAACATGCAAAGGAGGAAAATAAAATGAAAATTAAGAAATTGTAGAATTAATTCAATTTAAAACTTATCTAAATGCTTGATGGAAACTGAATAATGATATTCATGAATGCAATGCATGTGTTAAGTCTACATAAAAGATGATATGAACTTAAAATGGAATGAATAAATGTATAGATGAAATGTGAATGTATATATAGACCTAAACTAACATATAAGTGTGATACATGATGATAAAAATTATGATTGTGTAGACATGATGCATTAGTTCAAATTTTCTTCACAGATTTTTCTTCTCATTTAGAATGCAAATGTCACTAATTTATATGCATGAAAGTAACCCAATCTAAGATGCAAAACCAAATCATGCGTTGGACATGCCATCATGATTGAAACAAGCTTAAAGTGATATCATGACATCACAAATGCAAATAAATCACGTGCACACTTTGGAATTCCTCTGAGCTCAATCTGATATCAACCAAGAACTCTAGATTAAAGTGTTATCGAAAATTAGAATGATAGTATGAACATAAGATGAACCAACCTTGGATTGAATTGAGATTCAACTAACAACATTCACACACCTGATTCAATTCATATCAAGATGCAATGCAAATGCCAAGAACATATTTGGGGCTTAACTCACAACAACAAAGTAATTAGTCAGATTCACATAAGAAATTTTGATTTAATGCAAACTTTATAATTTGGATGCAAGGATGATCTATAATAACCTAGAATAGTGATGAATGAATGGAACTATAAATTCTATTGAACTAAATGAGAATACATGAAAAACCATTTGACAATAACATTCCAGACTATGACAATAGTAAATTTAACAGCAAAACCAGATTGAATTGAGGCAAAGTTGTGAAGTTAAGAGCTAACTATGCCTCTGGATATTTAATCCAAGTATGTGTGCACATAAAACCTCTAAACAAATTTAAGATTCAATTTATAGTAGCAAACCAATTCAACTTATTCTCATATGTAATGCAATTGCTTGATATATCATGTCCTACTAAAATGGATATGCACTCAGACTTCCCAAAATAGAAACAAACTTGACTATCATGCATGAGCACGTAAACTACACAAAGTAGGATGGAATGTGGATGCAAAATGCAATGCAAAATAGATGTTGGAAATGAAGAATTTAAAGCAACCAATATAAATTGCAGTTTAGGCTACCATAATGTTGGCTTACATGAACCCTAACATGAATGCTAATGAATGGATTCAACAAGCTCATAATACTAAACTAAAATTGGAAATGTTATGCATGAGTTGAAACAATGATAGACTCTTAAAGTAACTAGTTAAAACAAGCGATAACATCAATTAAAAATACATCATGACAAGATCAAGCTCAAATAGTGAAATCAGAATCTGCACTAGAAGGTTTAACCACGATGCACACATACTATAAGCAAAGAAGCGAACTTGGGGCTAACTTATATAAAGTGCATGCATGAAAATAAAGATCTCAACCAAACCACTAACACAATGCATGAATCAAAACTAACTACTATAGTTCAAATTTGAAATGAAAATCGTAAAGTAGCAAAGTAGAAATTATGAACACAATTTGTGTCTTGACAGTGTTCAACTAACAGAACAATTAAACTAAGAATAGATGCAGTAAGTGAACAAGGATTCATCTACATTGAGAATGCATCTCGATAATTTGCGCCAGTTTGTGGTCACTTGGTCTCTAAAAGAAACAATAATTTGTGCAGATTATGAACCATGATCAAACCAGTGACTCAAAAATTTAACATTGAATTAAAAGTTGGAAAGCAATAAAGAGAATTTAAAGGATTCATAATCTGAAAAGCTTAAAATGCAAGCAAAACATAAACAAGAAAAACTTAGAAATTGACAAATGAATTTGGAACTGAATCATTGTATTTCATTTAATCAGAAAAATTACATCAGATAAAGAGAGTTCTACAATTAAAATGGTGAAGGAAATCTCACTCAACGCAGTCTCGGACACTTTGTGCTCGTGAAGCTACCTAGCACACAAGAGGAAACTCAATTCTGTCCACCAATTTGTGCTCGTTCGATGTGAGAAACCCCTTTACAAGTATATATAGACAAGATAATTTATGTAAAAGTTCTGACAATTTTAACCCAAATTGAATTTAAGCTTTTTTAATGTTTCATTTATCTTCATCATCTGCAACTAATTCTAATATACAACTATTGAGACACTCCCAATTTTATACCTGGATTTCTAACAAAAACACATGAATATGATCTCATGTATAATATTAAATCTTCCACCACTCTTGAACAAATTATCAACATCTGATTTAGCATAACAAACGTGTCTTAAAAGTATTTGATCACAACTAAAGTAACATAAAAAAGAATTAGGAGAAAAGATTGTGTTAACAGACCCACATCTGGAAATTAATTGATCTTAGATTATTAATCAAGGAATGGTGTGAATGCAGAAAGTAATAACAATAATAATAAGAATATTGAAGTTCATAATAAGGAGCCAGAACAGAAGTAGGTGGCATGGGTTGGATACACAAAAAGAGAAGAAGAGTAAGCAAATAAGGTGTTGGTTTTCCAAAGCAAGACCAAATGAGCACAACAATTAGCCAACTAAGCTTGTGTGATGGGATTTAGCTGTATAGCTCATTTTGTGATCAAAAATTGGTCTCTGAGAGATATATGATACGTGGAAGAACCTCATTCTCCTCCATTATAATTAATCTTTTATCTCCATGTGGCCTCCATCAATGTCAAGTGGGCTTCGTGGCCCAGTGCCAGTTATTAATAACAACCCTTTTCTCTCAACCTTCTTCTCACTACCCAATTACACAATTGCTTTTAGTTTTCCACTTCAAACGTTCTAATTTCAAATATGTGTGCACACGCACTTGTAAATTGACCAAATTCTAAACCTTCCACACGCCTCATAAGTATTGGTCAAATCAAACATTTTGGTCACTTACTCCTACTCCTCCCATTTATATTATACACCCTCCTACCCAACAAAACAATTCCCATTACCAAGTCTTCCAACCGGTCAAGGATTCCAAACCCCAAAAACAAAACTCGATCAAACCTCTTCTTCTTCCCTTTAAATCAAACCAAAATCCACATCTTCGAAAAACCACATACACACAGTTTTCAAATCCTTCTTCGGTAGGGAAAATGCAAGATACCCTTCAGCAACAAACCGCAGAAAGTTCAGAACTTTCGCCAAAGATGTCTTTTTCTGGGCACAAGGTGGGTGATTTAAGTGATGGGCAGCATAAAGGTGGGTACTTGGCGGTGGTTCCACGGTCCAGACCGGCCTGCACCTGTGCGAACCGGCCTGGTTCGGTTCGGTGCGCGCGTCACGGGTACGTCGTGCCAGGGGAGAAGAAGAAGCGTGTGGCGAGCAAAGAGATCCTGAGGAGAGCACTGACACCACCAAAACGTTTAGGACTTAGATGGTTGAATTTCAGACCAACCCCTAGTAGACTCTCTAACATGTCCATGGCTTGATTTTTCTTTTTTTCTTTTTTTTTTCCTTTTTTCTTTGGATGTTTGTATAATCGAGTTTGACAATCCAATGAAATTAGATTATTCTATATTCTTTATGAAGTTTCTGGTTTCAGTCTTTTCGCAGTTGGATGATCTGGTTTCAGATACTTATTTGTTATCCTTTGAAAGCTGAAAATTTAGTGCATAAAGAAAAAAGTGATGTTAAGTTAGACAAAACTTAAACTATTGACATGTTTGTGTACTATTGCTTTGTCTGATGATAGTGATAATATATGTATGCGGTCTGTTATTTAATCATAGGAATCGGAAATATTCTTGCAATAAAGTATTGTCCTTTTGCGTTGTTTTACATTCTTTCTGATTAATTCAGATTCTGTGCAATTAGGCTTTATTGTGTATCCTTGTCATGGTTGTTCTGATTTCATTGACGTTAGACCCAACTGGGTAGTTTTCTTTATTCACTTTGTCAAGATATGTTTTGGTAGCAGATAGATACTAATAATACTATATGTGGTTATGAGTTCCTCACAAGGCCTGATTTGTACTGTATTCTTTAACTTAAAGCTTGTGATTTCTGAATAAGAGAAGGGTAAGAAAAGCATAGGAGATGAGAATCTTTTGATTACTATTTAAGGTTAATAAACCTCATATGACAGACAGGCAAAACATATCAGAGGATCAATTAAGTGTCAAATGAGCATGTTCAAGATACAATATTATGTAGTTGGCCCATCTCCATGATGACATGAGTAACATTGAAGTTTTCTTGTTTCTATGTAGTTGGAGTTATGGCAGGCACCCAACGGGTTCTCCTTTGGCAGCTAGACCACTTCAAAATACCTCATTTCCACCATATAAGCATTTATTTAGGGCATAGTAAACGCCACAAATTGTTTGAACTCTTTCCAATTTCTACACAAGCCATTTTTAAATAATTACCCAAATCAACTTCTAAAAGAAATAGTCACCTAATTTAGAAACCGTCAGGCTGCTTTTTATTAAAGAAAAGAAAATTGAAACAAGGGAAACAGAAATAAGACAAAAAAAAAAATGAATTTACTTCAATAACGATAGTGCATTAACTAACAATGAAACTGATATGTTAAAAAGAAAGTAAAACTCTGCTGAAACAGACTGATATGAACTGGAAAGAAACTGTCTTTACTAGAAAAAATAGCAAAAAAAAAAAATCAATTTTCTGAAAAGATCGAACATTGCAGAACTTCTATAAGGCCCTAACTATTCTTAATTGTGATATACATGTCTCTTTTCCAATCCCAACTAACAACAGATTGACAAATAACCGCGTTCTAACAGCTACTATAAGCTTTGATTGGTTTTCACTTGGTTGTGGAATCATCAACAGGAAGCCAGAATCTGTTGAAAAACCACATGGAATCAGCTGTAACAGAAACGTCGTCTTCATTTCGGTGCCAGCTATAGTGAGCATGTGTTCTGTTCTTTATTTCGAAAATGGCATGCCCAAAACTTGCTTCCCTATAAGCAGAGTACTCAGGTTGTGGAACTGTCATGCTGCAGTGCAGAGAAAATACACACATCAGCCATCAAACTAAACCTCATACAGAAGAGAATTAAGTAGTTAATGCAGGAAGAAAATTTCTGAAAAGCTTACTTCAATGCTAAGCCTTCAATGTTCCCTCCATCGCCAATGTTTATGTATACAGGAGCTGACAGGTCCTTCTTAGGTCCACATCGACCATTAACAAGGTTGTATTCGATGTTGGATACACGTTCCTGGTGCAGAGTGCATAATAATAATTGTGGTTAGAATATTCTGCGGTTTAATCATAAACTGCATATGATTGTTCAATTTTTAGATTAGATGCATGTCATCTGATGAAAGGGACAATTTTTAGCACTTACACTTCGTTCATAGGCATGGACGTGACCAGCGAACACAACATCAACCTTGTACTTCACAAACCAAGACTCAAAAGCTACCCTCATGGTTTCCCCTTCCATGTAATGATAGCTGTTACTATTATACCATGGTGAATGCACAAGAACAATCAACCAAGGGGTCTTGCTTCTATCAACCTTTTTTAGCTCTGCCTCAAGCCATTCATATTGAGGAGTATATTTACCTGCAAAAGGAAAATTACATCAGTGCAGAGAAGGTGTATATATGAAACATACCGGTAAACTTTGTATGTTATAAACAACACTAAGCAAAACTTGAACACTCAAAGGTAAGGTCAAGAGAAATCTTTTTTTAGACATGTCAAGAGAAATCTTTTTTGGACATGTCAAGAGAAATCTTTTTTGGACATGGCAAGAGAAAAGGGGTGCATAAAAAAGTTACCATATGCTGAATATGAAGCCAACATTATTATGTGTGCCGAAGCTATCTTGACAGAATACCAAAAGGGTTCAGTACTTCCTGATGCCTTGTAAGGGACATGATAACGGTGGCGGAAAGGCTTGAAAGGTTCTGTTTCACCCTGAAAAGTATCATCAATTTTGCCCTTTAGAATTTACTTCTGAACTAAAATTTCCACTTGGTAGAATACAAAAAGAAAAAAGCAGACAACTTACAAGTTCAGGAGCATAGTCAATTTCATGGTTCCCTGTAGCCCAAATCCAAGGTTGATAAGCATTATTTCTTTCTACGAATCTTCCCCATGTATCCCATCTAACATTGTCATGATTAGGATGATTATCTGCATAAGAGAGATCTCCCACAAACAACACAGCTTGCCCTTTGTGAGGGTTTGATTCGTAGTGAGCAAGGGTCCTGTTTGAATCATAAGTTTGGCCTAGATCCCCTGAAAACAAAAGCTCCACCACGTAAAATAAACTCTGACATTCTTAAACCTCGATGTATAAACATTATAGTTCACTACAGTCCATGTAAAGCAAACAAACGTTATAGTTTTGAGAGAACATAAACTTACCAATGAGACCAAATGTAAAAGGTTGATCTGGGTGAACTTCAGGAGGGGTCATAAACCAAAATTGTCTTATTGTATGTCCCATTCCAATCTCATAATAATATTTCTTGTTAAACTGAGAAAATGAAAAAGTTGAGTTAACAGTGGTACTCCTAAAACATGGTCAATTCAATGAACAAATACTTCTGTCTGGAATAACCATAATGATCTCTAACCTCTAACCCTCTAAGTGTGCAGTGATGAATAAAACCAGAGGAGTAATTGAAGAATCTATAGGTAACATGATGTCCCTTGGCCAACTCCTTCTTGTTTGGATAATCCTCACTCCAGTAACGTACTAAACTGTTTCCTGGTTCGTCCATGGTCACCCATGATACGATCATGGCCCTTCCCACATGGTCACCTATTGTTATATGAACCTGCAAAACAAAAGAAAAAAACAACTTAGTTTTCTCAAATCAAGCTCATGAATTAATGCCCCCAGGAACATATGCCGAGTATTCACAATCTTCACTCAATCAACAAACTTTTAGAGTTGAACTAAATCAAAATCCAAATACTAATACGATATTAAAGTTTTTTTAAATATATAAGTTCATTGAACTGTTTTAGAGTTTATAAAAAAATACTCAACCCAACTATAAGGGTCTATTGAACTAAAACAACTTAATCCAAAAAAAAAAAAAATATATATATATTT
>Ga0214544_1010257_pt1 | contig 13922 bp, 7 predicted proteins | sample CNSS3metaG_FD_160074 | JGI IMG/M metagenome (GOLD analysis project Ga0214544, IMG submission 160074) | Root nodule microbial communities from cowpea collected in UCLA plant growth center, Los Angeles, California, USA - CNSS3 | ecosystem: Host-associated > Plants > Roots > Nodule | place: USA...
GAGGTGGAGGAGGTGGGATAGGTGGAGGTTCGGGGCATGGTGGAGGGTTTGGTGCAGGAGGAGGAGGAGGAGGAGGTCGTGGCGGTGGTGGAGGGATTGGTATTGGAATTGGCATTGGAGTAGGAATCGGAGTTGGAGGTGGTAAAGGTAGTGGCTCTGGTGTTGGTGTTGGTGTCGGAGGAGGTGGCGGTAAACATTAAGCTTATTGCATGCATGGTATTATGGAGCTTATCCAACGTTAATGCATATTGTTTTATTTATCATAAAGTGTTTTAAGGAGTCAAAGGTTTCTGAACAATTGTATTAGGAGATCCCTGTTACTTAGCGACACTGTCCATTCAAGAGTTCACAATTTGTATTTCTAACTATGCCTTTGCTTGTTTGTATCATTGAGACACCACAGAAAGAATCTTAAAGTTTTGTTCTTCTTACATGCCCGTTCTCAATGTTATTTAATTAGTGAATAAAGATTACGTTCGGATTAATATAAATTTAGACTAATTAACAAATTAGAATTTCAAGACAATCAGAATATTATTAAGTAAAGTAAGAGGCAACAAATAAATCAATGTGATATCATCCGAAATAAGACAAAAATTTTATTTTAGTAATAATAAAATTATATTTATTATTATTTATTTTATTTTCATATTTATTGAATTTATATGACAATGTTGGTTATTAACATTAAAAATTTATTATTATAATAGAGATTATAATACTGAAAATAAGTCTCATATAATTTTAATTTAAATTGTTTTTATCATATGATTATTGAGATAAGATATCACTAATCTCGATAGATCAATATATGTAGTAGTTTTTATAAGATAAAGATTAAAATATCTTATTTTTTAAAATTACATATATAAATGATACATATAGAGATTGAACTCATTAAAAGAAGAATTTTTAATGGTTACTAGTACATTTGAATTGTCAATGAGAAATTTCTTTGAAGAATTACATAATTTCCTTAGACTTGAGATTATCATAGAAATTAACAAGTTATTTATTATACTATGATATCAAACATCTAATGCTTTGTGATGTCAGTTGAATGATTATTAGGTATGATTAAATTATTGGGATTAATGATTAATTAAGAAAGAATCCATCAACTCTAGATAATGAGTTTGGGCTCTATATAATAAAAACCTTGACCAGGGTATTATGAATGAAAGAAGAAATGAGTCTCTTCGGTCATTCATATTGTGTTAACTTATTGAAAATTGACACTATACCATATTCTAAAGTTAACATCGAGTTGTAAAGATGGAAGGAAATATTATACTAATCTTCTAGTGATGGTTCTAAAAGTAAAAGATACTTCATATTATCCAACGGTTAAGGAGTGTTGCTAGCAATGACAGACCTTAGTTGGTGTATATGGGACCTTGCCCCCCCCAAAATTTTTCTCTTCTTCATTAAAATTTGATAATTTATCTTCATTATTTAAAAATAATGAGTTAAAAAATTAATTTTTATAGAGATAAAACTCAAACAATTATTGAATTTTAAAACATGAACAAAGATGTGTTTACCTACTCAAATTGAAGTTTTGATGATGTCCAAAGTCATGCAACATGATCAACCTTTGTCACTAGAAGTAGGTGTAATCCTTCGTATGAATAGGTAGTGCATGCCTAAGATCAATGTAAGCCAAGCCTAGAACTACTTAGATCAACCTATCCAATCCTAAATTGCTTAAATATAAGTGTTATAGAATTCCTTAATGGATTAGCAACTTATCTAATGGATTATCGAAATACACTGTAGCTATTGCAATCAAAATTCAACCACGTTAATCGATTAGGTAAAATTCCTAATCCATTAATCTAACCAGCATAATTCCCTCTTTTAATCAAATCTCATATTCGTTTTCAAATGCACGAGACATAGAATCAAATATCTGATTTGAGAGATTGAGAAAAGTAAATTCTTGAGTTCTTGAGAGATTATTCTAGTAGGTGTTCAAAGAGGTTAAGGATGGAGTTACTCTTGGGAGATCAAGCTTGGCATTAGGGACTAATTGTGATTTTTGCACAACAATAAGTGTACTCGTTCCTTTCCTTCATCAATTACATTTCTTTTTATTCACTATGGAGGTGAACACCTAGTTGTAATTGTGTGAAGCCTTGTATCTAGGGGGGGGGGGTTCTTGATTGGCGAATCAAGTTCTTAGGTCTTTAGAGTCTAGGATTATTTAGGCGATCTTGTAATTCTTGGACCTCTATTGACTTAGTGGAAACCTTCTAAGCTCAAGTTGCTTAGAAGAATATTGGACTTAGATTCATCTTGAATTGAACCAATATAAAAATTGTTTCCTTCTCTCCTAATTGTTTGAACTAATCCATTAATACAACGTTGGTAAACTGATTGAAGCATTGATAAAGATTGGAAAAACACTTCAAGAATCTTTCAAAATACGAAAAATCTTGAAATACCAATTCAAACCCACCCCACCCCCTCTTGGTTGACATATATTAGACTTATATGATTTAATAAGATGATAACATTTATCATAACTTTTTTACTTTCTCACTTGCTATTAATTAATAATTTTATTATTAAGTTTCCAATATCATATTCAAAAGAAAACTAGTTTAAAAGTTAAACTTCATTATATTATTATTGTAGATGCTCTCAAACATTCAAATTTGAAGAATTTATCAATCATATTTGAATTATATCAATTTTTGGTAATTAAAAAGATATATCTAAAGTGACATTTTATAACTTGTAAGAGAAGAAACTAAAACCTAAGACTATTATTCAGTAGATATTTCATTGGATACGCTGAAAAAAGTCCAAAGGTTATAATGTTTTATTGTCCATCTCATAACACTAGAATTGTGGAATCAAGGCATGTAAAGTTTCTTGTAAATGACTTTAGTAGGAGTGATTTAATTCAAAATAATCATAATGAAGTTCAACCCTCTAAATCAAATGATAAGCTGGTAGTCATTCATGCTCCTTTGGTTCAAGAGCCTATTAGACAACTAGTTATTCGAGTTCCATAAATTGTTGTAAATATATCCAGTTATTGAGGAACCAATTGAACACTAAGTTTCTCATCGAGGTAGTAAAGCAACATTAAGAAGACCTATAAAGATCAAATGATCATTCAACAATTTCTAGTGATTATGAAGTGTATTTACAATAGTTAGGTTATAACATTGGAATCGAAAATGATCTTGAACCGAAACAGATGAATCATTTGCTTCAGGTGTTGAAAGTCTAATGTATGCTCAGGTTTGCACTAGACTTGACATTTCACAATTGGAGTTTTGGGAAGATATCATAGTAATCTAGGTGTTGACCATTAGAAAGCTGCAAAGAAGGTAATCAAATATCTTCAAGGATTAAAGGATTTCATGCTCATAATAGATAAACTGATAGTTTGGAGGTGATATGCTACTTCTATTTAGATTTTCTTGGTTGTATTAATACTAGAAAATCAACATTTGTTTATTTTTTTATTCTAACTAGTGGAGCTATATTTTGAAGCAACAAAAAGCAATATGGAGGTTGAGTTTGTTTCTTATTTTGAGACTACCTCACATGGTGTATAGTTGAAGAGTTTTATACGAGTTTAGAATTATTGATTCAATTGCTAGGCAATTGAAGTTATATTGTGATAACTTTGTTGCATTATTTAAGGCTAATAATAATAGAAGTGAAAGTCAAATTAAGCACGTTAGCACTGAGTTAATGATTTTTGATCCTTTGACTAAAGGTATGCCATTAAAGAGTTTTAAGGATCATATAGCGCAAATGAGAATTGGTTCCATGTTGTGACAATCATTATTTTTAGGTATAATTACTGATTTAGTCCCCTAATTTTTTGGTTTGGTTCAATTTGGTCTTCTCTGTTAGGTTGGAGTTTACACCGTATCCATATAGGACACGTGTCAAGCAGTACAATTTGTAATTTTTTTTAATTTTTTTTCTAAAAATTTAAAACTGTCATGTGTTAGGTTACCATCGTGCCATGTGGTAGTTTCCAATTGGGACACGTGGTAGTAGAAATAATTGTTTTCAATTTAATCCTCAATTTAATTTTTTGGTTCAATTTAGTACCCCCTATTTGATTCAATTTAATACTCAAATTATTTTATTTTTTACATTTTTACCTTTGTAATTTTTTACACTTGTAAAAAATAAAATAATTTGAATATTTAGGTATAGTGATTTGATGTATAAATTCAAAAAAATTATTTTAACATGTATATATAAGTTATAATTAAACTTATTTACTAATTTGTTTTCAAATGGGAAAGAACAATTGGATCGTGTTACATGTAAAGTATAAGGGTACTAAAAAGAACAAAAAATTTAAATAGAGGACTAAATTGAAAACAACTATTACAACTACCATGTGTCACGACGGTAAATTGTCACGTGTCACGATGGTAACCTGATACGTGATAATTTATAAATTGTTAGAAAAAAAAATAAAAAAATTCCATGATTTGACATGTGTCCTACATGGACACGGTGTTAACTTCAACATAACGAATATGACTTAATTGAACCTTTTAAATAATTGGGGGACTAAATTGAACTAACTAATAATAAGTGGACTAAATTGAATCAAATAAAAAAAATTAGTGAACTAAATCAGTAATTATACCTTATTTTTACTTTAATAAAACTCTTATTCAATTTTTCTCATTTTGTTGTGCACATATTTATTTATTTTGAGAAATTTCGTTTGATCCAGAATAAACATATGGTTTATTCATTATACTTAGGAGTCTTTGATATATTATGATACATGGGAGATAATACTCACCTTTGGAGGACCTGCCACCATGACTTTTGTATTTAGTTTCTTGTATTGATTGATAATGGGATATATGGACCAGGTGGAAGAATGTTAGAAAATTTTCAAATATGTCATATGTGAGATAATATGAGATATTCACATTGTCAATCATTTCTATAGATGTGGTTCATTTGTTAATCAGTTTTATAATTATTGTGTAAATTTTGATACTGTAATTTCAAATAATTGGCAACAACAATTTGTTATGACAATTACTCTTTGATGGGAAGGGAATTCTATAAATTTCCCATGTGCTTTGTGCTTGTTCTCTCTACATTATATTATACCATAAAAAAGTTTAGAGGGTGAGAGTTTAAAACGACAAAGCACATCATTCTATTATTCTGGTGACAATGACAATGTTGAAGGTTAGTCTTTATTCCTTTTTCGCATTAGTTTTAGAGATTGATGAATATTTTATTTTCTTTTTTATCATTAATTTAAATATTAAGATATATAATTTTTTTTCTCTTGTTAATTAATTTAACTTCAAAAATAAAGAGTTGGTGCCTTATGTTAATTCTCAAACTCTATTAATTTGTAGACTCTTTTATTTAACCTTTTATAATCTTTTAGTTTCTCAAATTTCACTTAATTTATTAATCCTCCAAAAGTTTGCAAATTATTCACATCTACATTCCTTGCCAAAATCTTCTTGTGTTAGCCATCCTTAGTCTCGAACCACATGACCAGACATCTTTCTGGATAAAGTTAACTTAACTTCAACCATCTTTCCCAAAAACCTAATCTTTTGTCATTAACATGAATGATCTTAAAGTCACGAGAAAAGCCTACTATTATTTCTCTCTATTGATTCTTTCATATATATAATTTTTTTTATATATAAAACATTCATTGAAATAGTTTAACATAAATAGAAAATTTGTAATTTCTAAAATTATATCATGCATATATGATGCAACCAGGGACGAATCTTCTTAGGAGCATGGAGGGGCTATGCCCCCCAAAATTTTGAAATTTTTTTAATTATATATATATATATATATAATATAAAAATATTTGATTTTTTTTAAATTGTAGGTAGTATATTTTAGAAATTGATGAAAATTAAATTGTAAAGCATAACATTTAACAATAGATAATAAAACATAAAATTAAATATAATAAAGAATAAAAATATTTAGGTTTAATTTATCTTTTGGTCCCTGTTTTTGTCCAAAAGTTGATATTAGGATTATGTCAATTACATCAACAAAACAAATTATTCATACTAAGTGTTTCAATTTTAATGAAAAAATTATTGATCTGTTTCAAGAAATTTAACGAAATTTATCGTAAAAGACAAAATTGCATCCGTTTCTCAAAAATCGGAACTAAATTGAAACAAATAACTGAAGGACCAACTTAATATTTTTAAACGAAAAAATGAATCAAAAGAGTAATTAAACCAAATATTTATTAAGATAATTTTTATTTTCCTTCTCATCGTCTTTTTAGTTTTTCACAAATTATAATCATTTCTCACTATAATATCTTTTCTTGTTTTTGAAGACACAAATTCATTATTTTTGCTCTCATTTCTCATTTATCTTATTCCTTTCTTGTCTCGTCTCGATAATAAAAACATTACTTTTTATCTCATGAATTTTTTGTATATTCATTTTTTATGAATATAGAAAAAAATAATGTATTATGGATTTTTTCATAACCAATTTTTAATTGTGACTTGACTGTAATATTTATTTTATAATTACGTGTCTCAATTTTTTATTAGATTATGAAAAATTATTTTTTAATATTATTTACAAAGAAGGTATATTGATAAAGAATAAAAGAATAAATTCATTTTTTTAAAAGTGATAAAAAAGAAAGTATTGATGAAAGCAAGATAGACCCTATTTCATATATTTTGAAATATTATACTAAAGGTCAAATTGTTAAGTTAAAAAAGCCATTTTTTGAAGCATTATACTAATAATCGAATCTAATAATCTCAAAGTAGTTTTAAATGTCAAAGAATTAATGTAAATACAATTTGGATGATTAAATAATTATTTTTCAATTTCCAATTTTGTATAATTTTTCATTTACAGAATAGACTACAAATAGACATTTCTTATCTTAATTAATAACATCAAATATAGAGATATTAAATAAATGGAATTAGTTTATGGAGGTAATATGAAATAATGCTAAATTGAGGTACAATATGAAATGAGGTATATGGAATGGGTCGTTGTCAATAAAATTACTGAATTATGAAGGAAACTTGGAGCTCCTAATCATTTGTTCACAACGAGAATTAAACTATGTAAGATGATCTAACCATTCTCTTTCGTTAACTGATAAATGAAGGAGACAGTTTCCTAATAAATTTTGTTTCCATAAAATTTATGTAATTATTTTTTATGACATTTAATATGTAATTATGCTAATTTTAATAAACATTTTTCAGTTAATCAACTAACTTATTAGCTATTAGCTAATAATCTTGCGTAACATAATATTAATATATCATAGAGAATTTCCATATAACAAAGTAAACATATTTTTAACTTCTTCTTTTTTCATACCAGACGCCTTTCAATCAACATGGTCCATTATATCTCTTAAATATTTTTATCCTACATTCAGTTGAATTAAATTTCACGCAATAATTTATGTAGAAAAAGAAAATCTAAGTTAATGTAATGAAATAAAAATTTTAATTTAAATTGAAAAAATTAAAGTCTAGAGACAAACTCATTAATTCTGAGCAGAGAAGTGGATAGCCAACGTTATCCGCGTCCGCAGAGTTGACCACGTCATTTTCCTCATTCCGTGTTCGAAACTAGACTACTGATAATTAAAGATTTAAGCTATCCACATTATTTTTATTTTTAATATAAAATTAATTACATTGTTTAATTGAGTTTCTAATAAATTAACACACTAATGTAAACGTAAAAAATATAATAATTATACGCAGAAAAATCTTATTATTGTTTTAAAGATATATAAAACTTCGGATTTACAAATATTATTATTATTATTATTATTATTATTATTTATACATTGAACTATATTACTTATATTTTGACATATTACTTATACTTTGATATATATTATTTATATTTCTAACCTTTAGCTTTCCAAATGCCAAACATCAAACGCTATTTTGTAATATGTTTTATATAAAGATTTAAATTATTACCTACTGTAATAATAATATAATAATAATTGATTAATTGTTAAAAATATTAACCAATTTTGTTGATACATTTGAATGGACCTTTGAAATCCAATAAATAACTTTTGTTACAGATATTATATTCACAAATACAATTCTAATACTTTAAAAGTTTCGGATACTAGTTAATGATTTGCTTTTATTCTAAGTAATAATAATACAAACTCCACGGATAATTCTGAACCAAAAAGTGTCACACTCTCACTTATAGGCATTGGGGAGTTATTTAACATGCAGATATATCATGACAAAAAGGAGATAAAAATATAAATAAATAAATTAAGTAAGTAAATAAAGGGAAATGATATTTAATAAAGTTTTGTTTGATAAATAATTATTTTTGGTAAAACATTCTAAAATTTTATTACTTTATTTTTATAACTTCCATAAAAAAATAAAATATTACTCTATTTTGTAACATGATTAACTTTATAAAAAAGAGTTTGTCAAAAAATTATTTTTATAAATAAAATAAGTGTTTGAGTTGAAAATGATTGAAATCTTAGTGTGTACGTAGGTATAGTGTGGATAGAGCAAAAGTCCACCTTTTGACTCTGATATAATTGCCAACGGTTCAGAAGATGAGCCATTAATATTACGCACTAGTGGACGAAGCCTATATAAACCACACTACTCGTTTTGCAAGAGCAGCATCTCCCACTTCGACAAAGTGTGTTCATTTTTATCATTGTTTAGACAATTATGGGGGTGGCTACTAGTTTCCATCCAAAAGGGGTTTCTGTAAGTGTTCTTCTTCTCTGTATTCTTCTTCACTTCGGTGTTGCCACTCTTGTTGTTGGAGATGAGAAGCTTGACAAACAAATATTCAGAGATGGGTTGGGCCGTCGTGGTGGTGGAGGCGGTGGTCTTGGCGGCGGTGGCGGTTTTGGTGGCGGGGGAGGAGGTGGACTTGGAGGTGGAGCAGGTCGTGGTGGAGGTTTTGGAGCTGGAGGAGGTGTAGGTAGTGGTGTTGGGGGAGGCATCGGTGGTGGAGGAGGAGGTGGCGGCAGAGGTGGTGGAGGAGGAGGAGGTGGATTGGGTGGTGGCTCTGGACACGGTGGAGGGTTTGGAGCAGGAGGTGGTGTTGGTGGAAGTATAGGTGGTGGAGCGGGTGGAGGTGGAGGGGGTGGAGGAGGAGGAGGAGGTGGTGGTGGATTAGGTGGAGGTTCTGGACACGGGGGAGGATTTGGTGGTGGTGTTGGCGTAGGAGGTGGTGTTGGTGGGGGAATTGGTGGCGGTGGAGGAGGTGGTAGTGGTGGAGGTGGGGGAATAGGTGGAGGTTCAGGTCATGGTGGTGGGTTTGGAGCAGGAGGTGGTGTAGGGGGTGGAGGAATTGGTGGAGGAGGGGGAGGTGGCGGTGGAGGAGGTGGAGGTGGAGGAGGTGGGATAGGTGGAGGTTCGGGGCATGGTGGAGGGTTTGGTGCAGGAGGAGGAGGAGGAGGAGGTCGTGGCGGTGGTGGAGGGATTGGTATTGGAATTGGCATTGGAGTAGGAATTGGGGTTGGAGGTGGTAAAGGTAGTGGTTCTGGTGTTGGTGTCGGTGTTGGAGGAGGTGGCGGGGGTAAACATTAAGCTTGTTGCATGCATGGTATTAAGGAGCTTTGGCTAACGTTAATGCCTTGTTTTATTTATTTGTCATAAAGTGTTTTTAAGGAGTCAATCATTTTGGAACAATTACTTTAGAAGATCAGTGTTATTTATTGACACTGTCCATTCAAGTGTTCGCAATTTGTATTTGTAACTATGCCTTTACTTGTTTGTATCATTGAGACACCACAGAAAGAATCTCAAAGTTTTGTTCTTCCTACAGGCCCGTTCCCAATGTTATTCTTAATTAAGCTGCATATCATATATAATTTCCCTAATAGCCATAACGAAATTTCAACACATGTCATATCTCATTTAATAGATAAATTTTATTAAATAAAACATCACATTTATAAAGAGATAGAGCACCTGACATAAAATATATAAGATACGAAAGAATCAACCTTATACTTATCCATAATATCCAGAAAAGAATACGAAAAGCACAACATAAGGCCATAAACATAAACTAAACATGAAACAGGTTAAAGAAGGTTTCTCACAAAGCAATGAATTACAAATAAAACTGTTGTTTAAGAGGAGCTCAACTTAGAGCAGGATCCAATGTTTCTAACTAAGCTGCAACATCTCCATCACCATGGTGACCGCTCGGAGTCCCCACTTCTGTTCACACCAACATTTGATGATCATCACAAAAAGAAAAAATAAAACAAGAAATAGACACAGAGAGAAAGGGTAAGCTAGAGAAAATAATTTTTTATGATAAATAAACAAGCAGATTTTTAAACAAGTATTTCAGTAAGAATACAAAACGATGTTTGTACTTTTGGTGGTCTCTACTGTTCTGTATAGCCATTTTCAATGAGTTTCACCCTAGCACATACAAGGTTAGTCCATGATCATCTAGGGCCATTATCCTACCAAAGACTAGGACCTTCTGCTACTTTCACCACTTAACCACCAACCAGCCTACTCCATGTGAGAGTAACTGATTCTTTAGAGTGTCAGGGTGCAACCTTGCTTTAATCCTTATTTAATTACATATACCACAAAACATCACCATGAGGGTCTCCCCAAGAGTCTCATGGAATTACGTCAAGCTCATACCATATACTCATCCTCACACATCTATAATCATTTCATACCAAGCACAACAATTTCAGTTCATAAAATCCCATAATACATGCATAGTCACATGCTTCATGCTTTCTCAAGATATACAACCAACCACATATTATATAAGAGAATTAAAAATAAGTATGCACCATTCTCGCTTAAGCGACAGAGGTTATTTCGCTTAAGCTAGGCATTCTCGCCTGAGCGAGAGCTCAAACAATGGCACTGTGAGTTTTCTACGATTTCTCGCTTAAGCGGAACTTTCTTGCCTGAGCAAGATTGTTCTTCGCTCAAAACTAAAGCGTATCGCCTGAGCGACAACTCGAGCAGAGGCAAAGGGTAAGTTTCTGCTACTCTCGCTTAGGCGAGAGCTAACAGGTTTGTCACCTGCTCACGCATGCATAACCAGAATCCAAAAATCAAACCATAGAAAATTCATTCTCATACACACACAAGCATCATCTATGCATTTTAAATCGGGAATAGAACCAAAGACAACCAAGATATTTCAAAAGTGTTAAAACCCTAACTTCCCTTACCTTGGCAAAAGCTACTGCGAGAAGAAACCCTAAGTGGAAGGAACACTAGGAACTGGAACAGAAGCACAAGCAAACCAAATTGAGACCACATCAGATATTTATGTGGAACCAAAGCTACCAAACAGAAAAGAAACGCAAAGAAAGAGAGGTATTTGGGTTTGACTTACGCGGAGGGGGAACGTTCAATAAGCTTGGAGCAGGCAGTAGCTCAAGTCCTAGCAGAGCTTTGTTTCAGAAAATGAGAGAAGATAAGTGAGCTGTTTTGGTTTGGGGAGACAAAATAAAAGTAGTGAGTGGATAGGAGGGACCTGGAGGTAACAAGTGGACTGACTCTAGACTCTCCAATAAAATCAGGCCCAAAAACTTTTTAAATAAGAAAATGTATCTTACAACATCACCTTGATAATAAAGTCATTTAAAAAAAAAATCTTCATCAATTTAATTGATTAAAGAAATAAATATTGGTCATTAAGAATATTTGGTTAATCTTATCTTATTTATAACCATGGTTACGTTCGGATTAGTATAAATTTAGAAATTAATAAATTAAAATTTCATGACAATAAAGTATTTAAGCGTCAACGAATAAATAAAAGTGATATCACTCGAAATGAGATAAAAGATAGTTCACTATATATGGAGTGGAGTCTGGAGTCCAGTGAAACTTTTTTCTATGTCCTTCTCTTACTACTAAAACCAAATGTATCTACTACTCAAATATGTTTTTATATCTCTTTTTTTAATTAAAATTTTCTGTTATAATAATATTAAATTAAACTATTTACTGTTTTAGAAACTAGATCCTTCTCCTGCTACTCATTTTGTTCATATACATTTATTGTACATATTTTATATATTTTTACAATATTATACGTATAATGATTGATTTTAAAATTGATAATGGAATAAATGACTATTTATATATATATATATATATATATATATATATATATATATATATATATATAAAAATATATATATATATATATATATATATATATAAATGTTATTTATTTATTTTTATTTAAATTAGTTTTTATGAAATATTTCGATTGTTAAAAATATATTTCAGTTTTTTAGAAATTAGTTGCTATTTTAGATTAAGTTTGAAATATTGTAAGTATTTTATATTTTATATTTTATTATATTTTGTTTTGTATATAGAATATATCAATAAAATAAAATAATATGTTCCATCATATAATATATCTCATATATCTATATATCTGTCATAAATTTCATATATCTTATACTTCCAAAGACTTCAAAAAATTCTAACAATGGTATCAGAGTCATTGTTCTTACTATCAGTAGAAGTTGTATAAGAGCCATTGTAGAAGTGATATCAGAGCCATTGTTCTGACGGTTAGTATGATGGAAGAAAATATAAGTTGTTATTCCACTCTTTGATAGTGAAAGGTATGATTTATGGGTGGTGAGAATGCAAACATATCAAGAGGGGCTAAATCTATGAAAAGTCATGGAGGAAGATGATGTTCCTTTGCCTAAATCGCACTGTGGCTCAAATCAACACGCACAAGGAGAAAAAAAAGAAGGAGAAAGGAAAAGGCAAAATCATGCTTATTTGTAGGTGTTACACAAAGGGTCCTTCCCAAGATCATGACCTTAAAGTCTTCCAAAAATATTTGGGAATACTTTAAACCATAATATGAGAACGAGAAGATTAAATTTTGAACTTGATAAGGGAGTTCGAGATGCAAATGATGAAAGAGTATGAGACAATTAAGGAATACTCAAACAAATGGTTGGGTATTGCCAATAAGATAAAATTGTTGGGAAAGGAGTTTCAAGATTTCAGACTCATTGAGAAAATTCTGGTGACGGTGCTGGAAAGATATGAAGCATTATTGCTTCCTTAGAAAACACAAAAGATCTTTCTACAATTACTTTGACAGAGATTATACATGCCTTGCAAACACAAGAACAACGAAGATTGATGAGGAAAGATCATGCGGTGGTTGAAGGTGTTTTAAATCACTTTGAAGAAAATGCTCTTATATAGTCAAGAACAAAACAAAAAAGAGCAAATACAATAACATAAAGGTTTTTCCATCTTGTCCCTATTGCAAGAAAAAAGGTCATCAACCCAAATGGTGTTGGTGGAGGCCAAATACAAAATGCCACAAATGCGGCTAATTAGGACATGTGGAAAAAGTATGCAAATCCCAAGATTCTCAATAAGATGTTAAGATTGTGGAGTATAAATTAGAAGAGGAACTACTCCTTATAACATCATATGTTACAACCAACCAATCTATAAAGGATTGGATTATAGATAGTGGTTGTACAAATCACATGACTTATGATAGAGAACTTTTCAAGGAGCTCAACAAATCATATTTCCAAAATTGGGAATGGAAAAACTTGATGTGAAAGGTACATGAATAGTTTTGATTAAAACTCATTCATGTATCAAGTAAGGAGGAATGTTGAGAATATTATTTAATATCTTTTTTATTTAAATTAGTTTTTAGAAAATATTTCAGTTTTTAGAAATATGTTTCCTTTTTAGAAATTAGTTATTATTTTAGATTAAGATTGAGATATTGTAAATAATTTATATTATATTTGATATTTTATTACATTTTGCTCTATATATAGAGTATATCAATAAAATACAATAACAAGTTCTTTAACACAACACATCTCGTATATATGTCATATCTCTCATATATTT
>Ga0214544_1010258_pt1 | contig 13922 bp, 8 predicted proteins | sample CNSS3metaG_FD_160074 | JGI IMG/M metagenome (GOLD analysis project Ga0214544, IMG submission 160074) | Root nodule microbial communities from cowpea collected in UCLA plant growth center, Los Angeles, California, USA - CNSS3 | ecosystem: Host-associated > Plants > Roots > Nodule | place: USA...
ATATATATATATATATATATATATATATATATATATATATATATATATATATATATATATATATATATAATTATTTTATTTTTTCATATTTCATAATTTTAAATAAATAAAATTAATAGGATATTTAAGCTTTTAATATTTTATTGATGTAAAGATCTAGAAAATAGTTTAGAAGTAGTGTTTATTTTCAAAAGATAATCCTCGCTTATTTCATTGATAAAAGGTAGCACTATAAATAGAAATTTTATTAATGGAGTTTCATTTTATAAAAATCATTATTTGTCTAGAACTTTATAGTGAGCTCTAGTGGATTAGAGAACTGGATGAAGAAGGTACAACTCGCACTAAAAAAATAATTTTCATTAGCGTGTTTTTTATTGAGGTTATACTAAACCGCTAAAAAAGAATGTTATTTATGTTATTTTATTCTAACCGCAAAAAATTTATATCATTTAAATATTTTTAACTTTTTTATTATGATGTAATGTGAATACTTCACGATCGGTTTTCTGTTTTCTGTATCGTCTTCTTCGTCTCCTTGCCTGGTTTTACTTCTTGAGCTCATAAGCACTGGACTCTCGGATGTTTATTCAATTTGTTGTCTAAAGTTTTTAGAAGCTTCTGAAATTTCTGCAACCATACAAAGAGGTGTGTGATATTGTTATATTTTTTTGTATAATTATTGATTTGGTCCCCCAATTTTTTGAGTTTGTTCAATTTGATCCCTGAATTTTTGAAAGATTCAATTTGGTACCCTTAATTTTTAAAGTTGATCAATTTAGTACTTCCCATTATACTCCAGTTCACGTTGTTTGTATAGTGGTGAACTGTCACTGTGCAACAAATTAAACAACTAATCTTAATACTATATTGAATACACATGATCAAGAAAACATCAAAAGAGATACTAAAATGATGTTAACTACACCCAACAAACAAACCAACACAATTAACAACTTCACTCACGTTTCTATTGCATAGTGATAGCTCACTAGTGTACAAATGACGTTAACTGAAATATAACGGGAGGTACTAAATTGAACCACTTTAAAAAAATAAAGATATCAAATTGCATCTTCCAAAAACTCAGGGACCAAATTGAATATTCCAAAAATTGGGGGACCAAATTGAACCAACTAAAAAAATTGAGGGACCAAATCAATAATTATACCTTTTTTTTTTCAAATTTCATGTGAGATTTCTCATCTTCCTCTGAAGCAATGTGACCTATTTGTTATTGTCTTTGTAAAACAGTAATAATTTTCTATTCTACTATTTTTTTATTATTTAGTGTCATTGTTTGTAACTTTTAATTCTATTGATTTCTTTTCATTTTGCAACAAAAAATCTAATACGAATAAGCATGGGTTTATAGTGAAAAATTTTGCTACTAAAATCCTGATCAAGGCTAAGTATGGATTTATAGTGAAAAATGCGACGTGTGTCGCCATACGCTACACCTGGAGCTGGAATTTTGTCGAATCACAAGTAAGTTAGTCAAATCCAACTATAACCTATATTGGATTGATGTATTATTTGTGTGTATAATGAGAGAGAGTTTTGTGATGCTAGTCCAGGAAATGACCCTTTCAACTTCTCACCACTTTAAGTTTTGATCTACATAACTTAGATAATTGTTGAAACTAGAAAATCATTCTTACAAAGATTTTTGCTTAAGATTCACTATCATTCATGATTAACATATCATTTAAGATTTTTGACGCCAAGATCATACAACATATAAGTATGTCACTCACATTTTCATCCTATGCATATAAATTTTCTTAAATAAAAATAATAAATCATTCAAGTACACAATTCAAAAATTTTTTGCATATAAGACATGTACATAACGCACACATCTATACTGACCAAGAAAGATCACTTAAATAAAGACATCAAATAATATTTTTGCTTTAGAAAAATTAGGTTTGTTAAGCGAGATTACTAAATTAAAAAATAAATAAAGTGACTCAGAGAGAATCTTTATTTAAGTAATTTGTTTTAACAAGAATAGCAGATAAAATATTCATTATGTGATGACCGAAACAATATTCTCGATTAGTGTCTTAATAAAACCTCTTTTATATATATATATATATATATATATATATATATATATATATATATATATATATATATATAATAATCTTCTTAGATTTTTTTAAATATATTTTTTATCTTATATCATGATATATTTAAACATTATGAATGGATAAAAATAATAATCGTAATGTCTCATTTAATAGATAAATCTAATTAAATAAAAATCGTATTAACTATAATATTTAAAGGGCACGAGACTGAAAAGATATTACAGTTATCCAAATATACCAACCAAGAAACAGAGGCACTACATTGCGAGGAACAAAATATAAAAAGTTCAATAGTTGCTCAAAAGCTTGCTCATAGAGCAAGCAATTACAAAATGATGAAAACTCTTCCAACGTGGGCTCAATAGTGAGCCCAACACCAAACCATGCCAACTAAGCTATAACGTTTTTGTCGTCACTGCGATCACCAGGAGTTCCTATATCTGCTCACACCAAAGGATTGGTGATCATTACAAAAAGGAAAACCACACAAGAAGACAAACACAAGTAAAAAGGGTAAGCTAGAGTAAAAATGTTTTATCATACAACTAAACATGCAATTTAAAAGTCAAGAATACATATCAATCATCCAAACATGTGATAGCAAACAAGCAAGATTCTAAGACTCAATTATCTAGATATATATAATTGGTTGGATTCACTGGATGCTTGCACTTGTGGTGGCCTTTACTGCTCTACAGAGCCATTGCCAATGGGTTTCATCCTACCACGCATAAGGTTAGCCTTCAATCACCTATGGCCATTATCCTGTCAAAGACTAAGGCCTCCTACTACTCTCACCACTTGAGTCAGTCCGCTCTATGTGAGACTAACTGACTCTTTAGAGTTTCAGGATGCAATCCTTACTTGAATCCTTACCTATTTATATACACTAAGACACCACCACGAAACCTTAATAAGAGGTTCCTGGAATTACGTCCATCACATAGGGAACCACCATGAGATCTCACCAAGAGGTTCATGGAATTACGTCCATCACATACGACACCACCATGAGATCTCACCAAGAGGTTCATGGAATTATGTCCAACCCATACCATAGCCATATCATGACCAACCAACCATAGATTTATCATGCATACCAATCTCATGCCAATATACAACCAACCATCCAATCATGTTTCATATGCATATTCATACCAAGCTCATCAATTTCAGCCCATAAATCATTTAATCTATGCATATTCACACACTTCATGCTTTAAATAGGGCAATCCATCAATCATGTGACCATCCACCAAAACCACAAAAGGAAACAACACTTGAGCACTACCCTGCACAATTCTCGCTCAGGCTGGAAGCACTCGCTCAGGCGAGAGAGGTTTTCTCGCTCAAGCGAGCTCCTTTCGCCTAGGCTCGAGCTCGAGCAGTGGAACAGTAGGGCTTTCACGTTTTCTCGCTTAGGTGAGACCTCCTCACCAAACCGAGATGACTTCTAACTTAAAACTAGAGCTCGTCGCCTGAGCGACAACTCGCACAAAAGCCTGAGAGCACATCTGATAATCTCGACTAGGCGAGACTCACTCGCTTGGGCGAAACTACCAGACTTCCTCCATTGTTCACGCATGACAACACAAAGATTCACCAAGAACAATGCATAGTATCACAACTGAAATCCCGACGGGAAGACGAACTAAAAATAAAATTTGTAAAAACAAAGTTTGGAGTCGCTACCATAGTTTATTTAGGAAAACTAAGGAAAAACCAAAAAAGATAAAATAACGTCTACGAAAAACCAGATTTTGGGTCTGGGAGTCGATTACGCATGGGGAAGGTATTAGCACCCCACAACGCCCGTCCTAAGATGGTACCTTGAATTAAATGTGCAAAAGTTATGTGGTTTTGCAAAATATTTATTTTCCCCAAAAATAATAATAAATGAATTCACAAAAGAAACAAAAATATTATTTTGGGTTTTTGGGCCCGACGAGGATTAATCCTCGCTCCTACGTATCTCCAAATTCACAATGTAGAATCAAGGGTTACGTAGTTCTTTATGAAAACCTATTTAAGAAACTCTTTGATTTGATTTTTTTTATAATTTTGAAAACTTTTTTTATGTTTGTTTTTGGAAATTTGAATTATTTGGAAATATGTGTCACACGAGCGGTCAAACTAACACTAAAAATTAAACAAAGAATTTTTTATTTTAGTTTTTTTTATATATTTTTTATATTTTCTAAAGGAAAAAAGGAAATTTGAATTTTTTTTATATTTTTTGTGATAATTTTTATAATAAGATAAAAAAAGCCCAAAAGTAGGTGAAAAAAAACGTATAATATTAAAACAAAATATAGTAAAAATTTGGGAATGAATAAATGAAAAAAATTGGCACTAACATACCTTTTAAACTTTGCAGTTCCTCCTCTTCTTTATCAATCACCTTCTTTTGCTCCTTACATTATAACGATCTTCTCTCTTCTTATTTTTCCTTCCTCCTTTAATATGTTTTTTTTTTTGTATTGAAAGAGAGATAAAAGACTAGGTGTGTATGTGAGAGTGATGATGGGAAAGAATTAGAGAAGTGTAGAGAATATTTTTTTTTTATCATGACAGAGTGCGTATTTATATTCACACCTTGCAATATCAATGCAATCTCAGCCTTAATTGTAATGAACAATATAAGGAAGGAATTACTCATGATAACAACACATTATGGGGATCAAATCGCAGCAAATCAGAGCACAAAATCAATCAAGATTGGTAATATTGATTCTAACCATTAACAAATCAATCCCAATTAGTAATATTGATTCTTATCATTTGAAGAGATATTGCTTCTAATGATTAGAATCATATCACTAATTTCTCTATTAGAAACAAAGGGTATAAAATATTTGAGTTGTTAGGCTCATGAAAAGGAGTGTGATAATTAATAACAAATTGGGCTCTTCTTTCTTTTTTCCTTTTTATTTTCTTTTTTCCATCTCTCTTTTTTTTTTCTAAACTTAAAGTTTGAAAAATCTTTGAATAAAATTTTGTTTCACATTTTTTATTTTTTTTGAAAATAAATTTATTCACCCGAACGAAATTGGGTGTTGACAGTTACCCCTCTTTACTTAGAATTTACTAGATAATATGAAAATTTGACTTTTTCATATTATCGTAATATAAGATAAGTAAAGATAAAAATACTAATTTTGTTCGGGTTTCAAAAGAAGACAAATTTGAAGACAAACTTGACCATTCTAGCGGAGATGGTCTGTATCTGAAAGAAAAGAACTAGGAGACCATTACCAAGTAGAGAGTCTCCATCCGACACACCATTTTTTTTTTACTTCTTGAAAAAAAAACAAATTAGACCAATCTCGTGGAGAGGGTCTATTCATAGGATTCAATGACCATTACCATGTAGAGGGCCTCGATTTGAAAATCCACATTTTGTTTGTAAATTGACTTTTTGAAAAAAAGATTAGACCAATCTTGAGGAGAGGGTCTATATCCAAAGGATTCGATGACCATTACCATGTAGAGGGTCCCGATCCAAACTTTTTCTATTTTTTGACTTTTTGAGAAAAGATTAGACCAATCCCGAGGAGAGGATCTATATCCAAAAGATTCAGTGACCATTACCATGTAGACAAATCACTTTGTTTTATTATTTTCTTTTCTGACTTTTTGAAAAAAAAAAACATATTAGACCAATCCTGAGGAAAGGGTCAATATCGAAAGGAAAGAAATCAACGACCATTGCCTCGCAGAGAGCCTTGATGTAAATAAATCGATGACCATTGCATCGCAGAGGGCCTCGATGTGACAAAGAAATCAATGACAATTGCCGCGCAGATGGCCTTAATGTATAGAAATCAATGATCAGTGCCTTGCAGAGGATCTTGATGTAAAGAAATCAATGACCAGTGCCTTGCAGAGGATCTTGATGTAAAGAAATCAATGACCAGTGCCTCGCATAGGGTCTTGATGTAAAGAAATATATGAGCATTGCCTCGCAGAAGGCCTCGATGTGACAAAGAAATGAATGACAATTGTCGCGCAGAGGGTCTTGATGTAAAGAAATCAATGATTAGTGCCTCACAGAGGATCTTGATGTAAAAAAATCAATGACCAGTGCCTCGCAGAGGGTCTTGATGTAAAGAAATAGATGACCATTGCCTCACAGAGAGCCTTGATGATGAGAAAATCCATGACCATTGCTTTGCAGAAGATCTTGATGTAAACATAAGAAAATCAATGATCATTGTGTTGCAGAGGGCCTTGATGTAAACATAAGGGAATCAATGACCATTACGTCACAAAGGGTCTTGATTTAAACATAAAAAAATCAATGACCATTGCCTCAAAGAAGGTCTTTATATAAATAGAAGGAAATCAATGACTAGTGCCTCGCAAAGGGTCTTGATGTAAAAAAATAGATGAGCATTGCCTCGGAGAGGGCCTCGATGTGACAAAGAAATCAATGACAATTGCCGCGCAGAGTGCCTTGATGTAAAGAAATCAATGATCAGTGCCTCGCAGAGGATCTTGATGTAAAGAAATCAATGACCAATGCCTCGTAGAGTGTAAGATCCACGGAATTTAATTAATTAAATAAATAATTAATTAATAAATGCGGGTGAGAGTTGCATTTATGACATTAAGTTCTGTTATATGTGACATGGAATAGTACTAGCTCATGTGGTTGAGAGTACTTTGATTGTGTGAGAGGACTTGTATTCGAGTCCTATGTATGCCAATTATGTGTATTTTGTTATTAATGTTTTAATAATATGTTGGGCCACACTCAGTATGAGATATTGCTTGAATTGTATGTGTTAGCAAGAAACATGGGTTGGTTTGATGGTTTAGAGTTGATTTAACTTTGGCATGGTGTGGGTTCGAACCTTGGTAGACTCAAATTTAACTTTCTTTTTAAGCAAAGGATTTTTCAGGTTAGGGGAGCTGGACCTGTAAATTGTATGTTTGGTAAATTTTGCATGATTGTGATGATACTATACCATGATTTTTCGTGCTCCCTTTTGGTGAATTAGGGGTTTGGGTGTTCGGGTGCTATTTTATTGGGATTTTACCTAATTACATGAATAGGAGGGGTATTCTATATTTGAGGGTGCTGTTGTTGTGCAAGTTTGGGGATTTTGCGTTTCTAATGTGTATAAAGAATGTTGTTCTGATGGTGCAATGTGATCAAATTGGATTGGTATATTTTGGGAGGGTAATTGGGTTTTGTTGCAATGTGTATGTACGTGAATCAGTGTCAGACCTGCAATTCTCGCTCAGGCGAGCTAGGCTCGCCTAGGCGAGACATGCAGGGGCGTGTGTTCTCAATTTTGCTCGTGTATCTCACCCAGGCGATGTAGTTTGGTCTTGGGCGACAGGTCATCTCGCTTAGGCGAGTATACCTCGCCCAAGCGAGAATTCGTGGGTGTTTTAGGTGGTTAATTGGACATCTCGCGTAGGCGAGATCGAATGTTGTCCTGAGCGGAATGGCGTCTCGCTCAGGCGAGCACCTCTCGCCTAAGCGAGATCGCGAGGGAAGGTTTGTGTTTTGAGGGACTCGTCGCCTAGACGAGGCACTTTTATTCTGGGCGAATGAGAGTCTCGCCCAAGCGAGCATGAGCTCGCTTAAGCGAGAATACGTAGGCTGCAGTGGTTCTGGAGGCTTGCACATGTTGAGGGTCTAGCTATTAGAGGTGGGCTGTAATGGTTAAACAAAGGCTCTAACTTAAGCAAGCAAGGGCGAAGAGGTACGTTTAAGGAAGATGTACCTACTGTGTTTATAAGACGAGACAAAACTTGTGAGAGGTGTTCTACATGGCTTTTAAAATTATCTTCTTGGTGGGTTTGCTGGGGTTCCATGGGTTGTGGCCCGGAACGTATCCTTGAGTTGTGGCTCAGGATAGGGGTTAAGCACATGGTATTGTATGGGTTGTGGCCCGGAATGACTTCCCTCGAGTTGTGGGTCAGGACAACGGATGAACACGAGGAACTTTGAGTTGTGGCTCAGATTGGCGGGTGTGCTGGTGTGAGTTTGCTGGTTGTGGCCAGTACGGATGGGTCCAATGGATTGCCCTCCTTAGTGGTTGCTAAAGAGTTTGGTAGTCCTGGGACGCTACAGACTATGTTCGTATTTAGGAACTCCACCTGGAGTTACGATGTGTGATCCGTAGCATGATTTCCGCACGTGCTCTATCGGTTGTGGCCGATAGGTGTGGCAGCAAGGCACCTTGAGATACTTACTAGAAGATGTAGAACCCTGTTAACATGGTTGTGGCCATGTGAAAGAAATTGAACGAGGTTCCTTGATGTACTTAATATACATGGTGGTGGCCATGTGGAGAAGGTAACGTGTTTTCCATTAAGTGCATCGGTGTACATGATGGTGGCCATGTGATGGAAATAGAGTAAGACTCTGTGGGAAAATAAAGGATACTTGATATGGTGGTGGCCATGCAGTATAAAGAAAGAATTGATGTTGTTGTTATATCATTTGTACTGGTTAAACATGTATATGTATATTGATATATATTCTTGTATGTTTTAACTATTAGCTCACCCTATCTGCTTGTGTTTGGCGATGATCGTGTACGTGGTACACGTGAGCAGGTGATGATGCAGGTGGAGCTGGTGAGGCTTAGCTACGGAGAGGGGATAGCTTGGGCATTTTATTTTATGATTTTGAATCAGTTGTAAACATTTATGTTCTTGGACATTTTATTTTATAATTGGCGAATACTTGTCTGAATTTTCATTATCGATATATGAAATAAAGACTTAAATTTCCCGCGTTTTGGGAAATGAGGTATTACTAAATGCGATGTTCTTATTTATTTTTTAAATAAATGATGCTGATGTATTATATTATTTTATTTTATTAAATTCGTAATATCCGGATGGGATGTTACACAGAGGGTCTTGATGTAAAGAAATAGATGACCATTGTCTCACAGAGGGCCTCGATGATAAGAAAATCCATGACCATTGCTTTGCAGAAGATCTTGATGTAAACATAAGAAAATCAATGATCATTGTGTTGCAGAGGGCCTTGATGTAAACATAAGGGAATCAATGACCATTATGTCACAGAGGGTCTTGATTTAAACATAAAAAAAAAAAATCAATGACCATTGCCTCAAAGAGGGTCTTTATATAAATAGAAGGAAATCAATGACCGTTGCCTCGTAGAGGGTCTTGATGTAAACATAAGGAAATCAATGACCATTGTTTCGTAGAGGGTCATGATGTATAAAAGGAGAACCTGAATTTTGCTTTTGAAGTGTCGACAAACACTGCATGAATGCCTAACATTGTTGACTTTTTTTTCTTTATATTTTTTGGGAAATGATTTTCAAATTGTTTTATGGAGTTTGATGGATGACATGATGTGCTGATGAATAACATGTTATGATTTTCTTTTTGAAACTATATGATATGCTTACATGGATGCATGAATGCATTAGGAAAATTTGCTTTTTTCATTTTTTCGTTTTTCCTTTATCTTTATTTTAATTTGAGACTAAGGAAAACTAGGCTTAGAGGCTAGAAAAAAGAATTGTGCTTGAGGTCAGACAAAACTGGGTTCGGGGACCAGTGTGGAAACTGAGCTTGGGGGCTATTGTGGAAACTTGGCTTGGGAGCTAGTATGGAAACTAGGCTTCTGGGATAGTATGGAAATTAAGCTTGGGGACCAAGGTGGAAACCGGGCTTAGGAACTAGTGTGGGAACTGGGCTTGGGGACCAGATTGGAAACTGGACTTAGGGCATATTGGTCATTCATATGAATGAAGAGGACCATAAATTTGAGAAATATCACATAAACAAATTTGTGTATTTTTTTTTTTATTTTCTCCCCTCTAAAACGAAAGGATTCAATAACCATTTATATGAGTGAAGAGGGTTTTGATTGGAAAGGTAGAAGCTATTTTATTCAAAAAGATGAATGACTCATGTATGCATGACTTGGTATGATGTATGAATTTTTCTTTTACATTTTTTTGAAAACAAATTTGAATTGATTCCCATTTTATTGTTATTTCGAATTCATGGAATCATTCTACTTTGAATTTTTTTTTTTACTTTTCCAAATCATTTCTTTGGTTTAATCAGTTTATTAACGAACACTTTTTTTAATCATTTCTTTTCAAAAACTATTTGAATGGCATGCATGAAATTGCCAAGGACTTGAAAAGGCTTTGATGAGGCCATAAAGATTAACTAAGGAGTTGCCCCAATTTGAATTGGTCTCGGGGCACCAAAATGTGTTTGGGCTTTCCCCAATTATTGATGGTATGAAGGAAAAGATGGGAACTTAAAAAATTTGCCCTTAGTAGAGCCTGGGATGGTCTTAGGGTGCAAAAGCGTGTTTGACTTTTCCCAATTGAGGAAATTAAAAAATGACGGGGTCTTCACAAGTTTCCCCTAATGTGATCACAGTCTTCTATGTAAATAAATGCCCCAATTCATAATGAATGATGGAAATATATGAATTACAAACAAAGTGACTGCCCCAGTTTGGGTTTGGGATTGATAAAGATGGACTATTTTAAGGTTGGTCAAGGTTTAGGCTTAAAGCGGAGATATTGTAGGAGTAAAGATGGAGTTTCATGAATAATGAATTGAAAGAGGACAACCCAAATTTAGCTTAATTGTCTTACTGAAGCTTTGAAAATATGTCATCCATAAATAAATTGTCCCATTGTTTAAAAGCAAATATCTGAATACACTTTTTCAATCTTTTTTTTATGTTTTTTTAGAACAAACCTATTAGCAAATCAAATTTTTCCTCTAAATTAAAACCTTTGAAAGATAACAACCAATTTTTGATCTGTGTGGACTTTATTAGGCTTGTATCGTGGCCAAGGCTACGGGTATGCAAGTAAATGATAGTAAAGGCCCAAACAAGTGATATGAGGGTTGTTTCAAACAAGGATCTTTGAATAATGTTTCATTCAGAATTTGTTTGACTTCATCTTGTTCACCTTTTGCTTCTCTTTTTCTTTTCTTTTCTTGATATAACCACATAATTTCTTTCTTTTTTTATATTTTTTTATTGGTGAACTACGAGTCAGATAAAACAAATACAAACATTATGTCAACCCTCAGTTTGAGGATGACTCTTGTTTAGGGTAATTTGAAAGAGTTTTTTTTGGAAGGCTCAAATTGGGTAACAAAGAATAATATTTTTTTATAAAGAAACATGGCCACACATAATTTCAAATCATGATTGTTTTTCTCAAAAAAATTTAATTAACAGGAAAATAATTGGTTTCATATGACAAGATGCCCCTTGTTTTGTTCTATTTTTTTCACTTTTTTTGGTCTTATTTTTGCCTAGACTGTCTTTCAAAGTTTTTAGTCTAGCAGACTTTTCTTCATTTTTTGTTTTTTTTTTGTGTTCAGAGAGTTTCTTGAAATTATTTTAAGGTATGTGTCCCATTTATGATGGTCCTCCATGGACATGAAAACAAGGTTTATGGTGGAAGAGAGATGGATAGGAAAATAGATTTGAGCAATTTCATGCATGCAAGATTCGATGGGTACTTCAAAAGAAATGATAATAAACAATATTTTATTTCTTTATTAAATCCATTGATTTGACCAAAAAAGGTTTTATTATTTTCTCATTTTTCATAAGAAAATTCCAAGAATTTGGTGATAAAGAAAATGGGAAACAACTTGAACTTATTGTAGTGCAAATTTTTTTGTTTATTTATTTTTTTTAAATTATGCATATGCATGTTGAAACTATGAACATGGTACTATGGATGACCACAGAATGGGAATGCAAATGCATGTTTGTTCATCGCAGAGCACTTATTCATGTGATATGCTAATGAAGAGTATTTATTCATGTGGTATGCTAATGAAATGTATGCTTATGCCTAAGAAGGTATTATTTTTTTTTAATAATGGTGTGATGATAAAAATTGTGATGGACTTATTACTATATACAAGTAGAGGTGAGTGTAAAGGAAGAAAACATTCTCCCTTTTGTGTCTTAATTTAACATAGGTTTAACGCTTAAAGTTCAAATGCAAAGTATATGTGCTCACAAGGATAGTTCCTTACTACCTAAAGATCAAGGTCACTAGATCTATGGCCCACTTCATGGCATTTCCCACGACAGTTGGTAAACAGCAAGAAGTAGGAGTACCAATGAAGCAAACAAACTCTAGCTGGGGTTCTCACAATGACCACTTGGGAGGTACATCCACTATGACACTGTTACACCATCTCCTCTATTTCTAAGCAACTCAGACCCGAGTATAGGGCCCCCACTCATGTAATGAACAAAATATGTGTGTGAAGGGAGAATACAATGTATACCCAAGCCCCCATCTAACAATTATTCCAAATACCAAAGAACATACACATACAATAATTCCAAATATTAAAAAGAGACAAGAATTTTTATTTTTATTTTTATTTATATTTATATTTTTTTTTGAAAATAAATTTATTCACCTAGACGAAATATGGTGTTGACACACAATATATTTTCATACCATTGTAAACACCATACAATCACCAAAAGCACAAAACAAAACTAAAAGCTAGCAAAATAAATTAAAAACGTGAAACCCTAGCTTCACTTACCCAGAGTGGAGCTAAAACGTAAGCACAGTGAGTGGTCCTAGGAGAAGAGAGGAGTATTGTAACTCCAACCAGTGCAGAGAAATTGGAAAAACAGATGCACAAAGACAAGCATAAGGTTTTAATGTCAACCCGAGGTAGAACCCAAACACTAGAATGGAAAGAAAGTGGTAAAGTTCAAGTTCACTTACCTGGAGAAGATGTTAGAGTGAAGCAGTGGGTTCTCTGAGCCCTAGCAAAGCTCACTTATGCAATTTTAAGAGGGAGGAGAGGAACAATTTTCTGATAAGTAGTAGAATGAGGGGGGTCAGGGCTGGAGTGGGATTTTGAGACACCCTATGGGCTGGCCTTAGGTCCAACGAAAGGCTAGACCCTTAAACATTAAGGCAGAAAAGAAAGTGGGTCATACAATAATAAAATAATAATAATATATAAAATTTAGAAATCAATTAAAATAAAAGACACTTTATAAAACCAAATTTAATTTAAAATTATAAAAATTCAACTTAAATCATATATATATATATATATATATATATATATATTATATATAAAAATGTGTTATAAAGTCTTAGTAGTCTTAATGGATCTCATTGTAGATGTTTCAACTAATTTGTTGATGAAATGTATATCAATGTACTTTTAGATAAAATATATGTAATTTAATAAAATAATAAGTCAACAGAAAGAAAAAAAAAAGAAGAAAAGAAGTTTGTATTCACATGACTTTTAAACATTTGTCATTAAATATTTTATTTATTCCTTTAATAATGTAAACATTTGTCATTAAAGTTTTATTTTGATAAAAACTATAACAAATTTTTATAAATGAAATTTAGTTTGATAATAAAAAAACTAAATTTATAAATATAATTAACTTTTATAATATATATTGAATAATGATTTATAATATACTAACGTAAACACAGGCGCGATAACGCCTGTGCATACGCATTGTTTGAATTATATTAATAATTGATGATATTATAATGTTATTAAGTTAATGAACAAAATGAAAGTATATTTATAAAAATTAAAGTGAAATGTATGGAGAAAATATGAGAAAAATAATTGTTGATGAATAGTAGAAGAAAAAGGAAGAAGGAGATAAGTAAATAGTTTTATAAAAACGTGTAAAAGTAACTATTAATTTTTAAAAATTTAATAAATAATTAAATTGTAAAGAGTAAAGTTGGAATTATGAAATGTGGACACAAAAGAGGGAATCCCCTTTATATATAGTTATAGATATATATATATACA
>Ga0214544_1010261_pt1 | contig 13918 bp, 13 predicted proteins | sample CNSS3metaG_FD_160074 | JGI IMG/M metagenome (GOLD analysis project Ga0214544, IMG submission 160074) | Root nodule microbial communities from cowpea collected in UCLA plant growth center, Los Angeles, California, USA - CNSS3 | ecosystem: Host-associated > Plants > Roots > Nodule | place: USA...
ACTTTTAAAGAGGTAAGGGAAGCTAACCATTCTCTTTTAAATTTGTACATAAATGTGTTCTTCTGGTCTGGATTGCATGTTTGAAGTGTTGAATTGATGTTGAACTATATGATTGAGTGTGTGATTGAAATTTGTGTGATGAATCTGGGTTTCTGCATGTGGGAACAACAAAGTAGTATGGTATTTTCGCCTAAGCGACTAGCTCTCGCCTGAGCGAAAACACCAGAAAACCCACCCCTGTTCCTGCGCGAAGCCTCGCCTAGACGAGCTGAGGTCGCTTGAGCGACAGACACTCTCGTCTAAGCGAATCAGCTTAGCCTGAGCGAGAGTTCGCCCAAATTTTTATTTTTGCCACTGTTAGAGCCTCGCTTAGGCGAGACTGACTCGCCTAAGCGAGATGGCCTCTCGCTTGGGCTAGATCCTCTAGCTTGAGCGAGAATCATTACAGTAGGGTGTATGATGTTCTTATTTAAGGGATGACATTATATGTTTAAATTTGATTTTGTGCAATTAGTCTCTTACATGCGTGGAATGTTGTTGCTAATATTAAGTATGGTGAAATTGGATGAATATGAGCTATGAGAAGTTGTGGTTGAAATAGAATTTCAAGGGAAATTCAGATGAGTATGTTAGTGTGTGTAAGGACGTGAGGACTCTGTATTGGTTGGTATCCTGAAACTCCAATAATCATTCACGCTCAGATAGAGCATAATGGATTATGTCGTGAGGAGTAGTAGAAGATCCTAGTCTTTGGACTTGATCAAGTCTTAGACGCGAAGGGGACTTACTTTGGGAGTGGTTGGGTGATAACCCCTTGTGCCCAAACTCTATAGAGTTTGGGAACCTTCACAGGTGCAAGCCACTAAGAGATCCAATGTCACTTACACAATCCAAATATCGAGTCTAGAATTATATAATTGAGTTATGTTTTATGAATGATATTCATGATGTGGACTGCATGATTTCTCTTATTTCAGTTAGCTTACCCTTTCTTGTCCTTGTTATTTTCCTTGTGTGTCTTTCCTTTCCAATGATCACCCACTTCTGGTGTGAGCAAAGTAGAATCCAAATGAAGACACCCCTCTCCTGGACATGAGCTGATCTTTAGCTTGGAAATCCAGTGTGGCTTTTGGGTTAGGTTCTTTGGAGCTTGAGATGTATAAATTAACTCTTCCTTGTATAGACTGTACATGTCGATAGAAACTTATATGGTTATTTTGGATGACTGTATCAGTACTCTATAATAGTCTGTTTCTACCATCTGCTTTGTTTGATCATAATGTGATGTTTTATTTGGTAGCGTAAAAACTATTAAATAGGATGTTACAGAATGTCTAAATTTATGTGTGAAAATAATAAAACTCTAAATTAAGCCATGTATATTATATTATACGATATTCTCTATGTCCTCCACTATAAATTCACGATGGCAAATATCCAGATATAGCATACTAAAGTGCAAATTGATAAAACTATATGTATTAAAGGAGCAACTCCACTTAGGACAAAAAGTTTACCATCACTCCTTCTTCCCTCTTTATTATTCCCACTCATATTAATAGTAAGTTACCACGTGCATACCTTTCAACAACAAAACCAAGAAAAATGTTTTAAGTCGTTAGAAGATATCTATCTTTAAAATTAATTATTATATTTATTTGAAAATAAATATTTTTATTTTAAATTATAAATATTTTCTTTTCTTTTAAATATACTTAAAATAAAATAAACAATAACATTTTACTTTAATATGTTTTCTTTAAATTTTATCGATTTTTCAAATTTGAATGTTTCTTAAACTTAATACATTTTTAATTATAGATAATAAATTTTACAAGTTAAAAGAATTATTTAATTTAATTTTATAATTTACTTTGTAAGGTTCATTTTTATTTTTGAATTTTATCCTTTAAATAATTTTTAAATAAAATAATTAGTTTATCAATTTTTTCTAATGTGACAATTTTTTTAGTAAATCGAACTTTTTTTTTAATTTGATTTTTTTTTAAACTCAATCATTTTTTTATTATAAAATTACTTACAAAGTAAATAAGAAAGTTTATAATAAAAGATTAAAATTTTAAGTTGAAATCTTTGAAGACGTTGATCACTTCTTACACCAAATAAACTACAAATAAAATAGAAGCACACACATAATCACATAAGTTTTGCCTTAAAGAGAGTAAGTGAGATTGGGAAACACTCTACCTAAGACAAAATAAAAACTAAAGACAACATGTGTTGTGTAACATCCCGTTTTAATAGTTTTTACACTATCTAGAAAAACATTATATTATGATAATTCAAATCAGATGATAGGAATAGGCTGGTATAGAGTATCAATACAGTCATCCCAAAAATAACTATACATATATTGTCTATCACCATAGCCTACACTAAGAAAGGGTTACCAAACACCCAACATCTAAGCAAAACATAGAACAAATACTACTGCTGGATCGCTCATGTCACCACTCAACTCCTATCCCGGAGGGGTGTGTCTTCGCTTGCACTTTTATCTGCTCACACCAATTGTAGGCGATCATTGCAAAAGAGAAAAGACACAAAAAGAAACAACATATGCAGGAAGGGTAAGCTAACTTAATTTAGAGAAAATCATGCAACTTATTAATTATACATCAATCAAGGCTTATCACATTTATCAGAATTATTCAAACCACCACAACCACAACACATATTCGTGACTATAGACTCAATATCTGGATTATGTAAGAAACATTGGAGCTCTTGGTGGCTTGCACCTGTGATGGTTCCCAAACTCTGCAGAGTTTTGGGCACAAGGGGTTATCACCCAACCACTCCCAGGATAAGTCCCTTTCGAATCTATGACGGATCGGGTCCATAGACTAGGAGCTCCTACTACTCCACCCGACATAATCCATTATACTCTATATGAGTCTTAATGGTTCTTGGAGCGTCAAGATACCACCAAACTGAGTCCTCATGTCCTTACATTCACTAAAACCTTCCTTTCTAGAATTTCCCTTGAAATCCTAATTCAATTACATTCTCTAATGAACCAAATCCATACAATTCCATCACGTATACTATCATTCATAAAAACTCGAGCACAAAATAGACATATATCACATCAATTCACTTAGTATAGCTTCATTTAATCTAAAACAGAGAAGTAACTAAATTCTACAGTGAAACTCGCTCAAGCTAGAGGATCTCGCCTAAGCTAGAGAGCTGTCTCGCTTAGGCGAGTCACTCTCGCTTGGGCGAGACCCCAAACAGAGAGGAACCCCAAATTTGAGCGAATTCTCGCTCAAGCTAAGTTGTTTCGCTTAGACGAGAGTGACTCTCGCTCAAGCGGAACCAGCTCGCCTAGGTGAGACCTCACACAGCAACAAGGGTGAATTTTTAGTATTTTCGCTCAAGCGAGAGCTGCTTGCCCGGGCGAAACCATCAGAATTTCAATCGTTTTTCACATGCAAAACCACACACTTCATGCCAAAATTGCAATTCACCACACACAGTTGTTCCCACTCATCAATCAAGCACCCAATCATCCAATCCTAGCTCTAATTGACAATTTTTATGCGAAATTTGAGTGAAAGGTTAGCTTCCCTTACCTTTTTCTGATTTTTGACTTGGCAAAACACTACATCAACAATGAGGGCACAAAACATCAAACCAACCTATGTAAATGCAACACAATTTTGCAAAAGAAGAATTAGACCTAATTAACTCAGGAACAGGAAGTGAATTTTGTATGGAGAATAAGGAAGAGCTTTACTTGGTTTGACTCATTCTAAAGAGGGAAACGAAGGTTGAAAATCCACAAAGGGTCTAGTAGAGGCTTCACTTCCAGGACCTGAATGCAAGAGTAAGGAAATTTTGACTAAAGGAAGGGAAAATTATGGATGAGAAGGGGCTGATGAAGTATCAGTGTGTGAGGAGAATGGAGAGAAGGAGAGTTGGTGTTCTATGTTTGGTAAGGAGCATGGGCTTCACATTCTCCCTAACAACAAAAAATTTTCGACCCGAAAATTGAGACTTACCAGAGAACAGGTGTGGATATGACTTTCTCACGTCATCTTCTAATTCCCAGGTGAAATCACTCGTTCTCTTGTCCTAGATGACCTGCACTAGACTAATGGATTTCCCTCGGTGTTGTCTTGTCTGGATATCGCCAAGACCAACAGACTGAACCTTTACTGAAAGATCTCCTCTAATCTGCAAGTCTTCCACCTCAAGCACATGAGAGGGGTCAGGCACATGCTTCCTTAACTGCGAAACGTGAAACATCGAGTGGAAGTTGGCCAATTGGGGAGGCAGGGCGATCTCATAAGCCACTGGTCCAATTCTTCTTAGTATCTGATAGGGGCCAATGAACTTAGGAGACAACTTCTTCGAGCGAATTGCCCTTCCCACACCAGTAGTCGGGGTAATTCTCAAGAAGACATGGTCTCCAGGTGCAAACTCCAATGGTCTTCTCCTCTGATCAGCATAAGATTTCTGTCTACTCTGGGATGCTTTCATTCTTTCATGTATGAGTTTGACCTTCTTAGTAGTCTGCCTTAGTAGCTTTGGTCCCACCACCTTTGATTCCCCATCCTAGTACCAGCACAAGGGTGTCCTGCATCTCCTGTCATAGAGGGCCTCATATGGCACCATGCCAATGCTTGCATGAAAGCTGTTATTATATGTAAACTCCACCAAAGGCAGGATCTCATCTTAGGCACCCAGAAGATCTAGCACGCACGTTCGTAAGAGATCCTCAAGAGACTAGATTGTTCTCTTGGATTGACCATCAGTCTCAGGGTGATAAGCTGAGCTCATAGTCAACCTACTACCCAAAGCATCCTGCAACGTCTGCCAGAAATGGGAGATGGATCGTGGATCTCTATCAAAGACTATGCTTAATGGCACACCGTGCAACCTCACGATCTCACTGATATACAACTGTGTCAGCTTTGCCATGGACATCCTCAGGTTCACTACTAGGAAGTGGGCACTCTTGGTTAGACGGTCTACTATAACCCATATGGCATTGTGGCTCCTCACGGTCCGTGACAAATGGGTAACAAAATCCATAACAATGTTATTCCATTTCCACTCTGGTATCTCTAACTACTGCAGCATCCCTCCAGGTCTCTGATGCTTTGTCTTAGCCTTCTGACAGGTTAAGCATGATGACACATACCGAGCAACATCTTTTTCATGCCCGACCACCAAAAAGATTCTTTCAGATCATGATACATTTTAGTCATGCCTGGGTGCATGCTAAAACGACTTTTGTGCCCTTCCTCAAGAATCACACCTTTCACCTCTAAGTCTTCAGGTATGCAGACCCTGCCTCTGAACCTTAACACCCCATCACTTCCTATCGTGAAATCCTTGGCTTTCTCGGGGCCAAGCAACTTCACTGTCCTCTGCAGCTTGGGGTCAAATAGTTGCCTCTCCTTTATCAGGACAAGGAAATCACTAAACACGGTTAAATGAGTGCATCTAATGACACCATCGCCTAGAACCACTTGTAATCGCATGTCTCTGAATTGTTCCACCAAGTCTAACTCCCTGACCATCATATGAGATTCGTGAATTATTTTTCTGCTTAAGGCGTCAGCCACCACATTCGCCTTTCCTGGATGATACGACAACTCGAAGTCGAAGTCTTTCAAGAACCCCATCCACCGTCTTTGTCTCATGTTTAATTCTTTCTGGTCAAACAGGTACTTCAGACTCTTATGGTCGCTGAAAACCTAGAATTGTGCACCATATAGATAGTGTCTCCAGATCTTCAGTGCAAATACCACCGCGGCTAACTCCAAGTTGTGTGTGGGGTAAATCTTCTCATGATTCTTCAACTACCTTGAGGCGTATGCAACCACTCTCCAATCTTGCACCAGAACACATCCTAATCCCTGATGGGAGGCATCACATTAAACCTCGAAGGGTCTACTAGTATCAGGGATCACCAACACTAGGGCGCTAGTCAACTTTTGCTTCAAGTCTAGGAAGTTTTCTTCACACCGGTCAGTCCAAGGAAAAGGCTGATCCTTACGAGTTAGTTGTGTCAAGGGTGCCGCTATCTTAGAGAATCCCTCAATGAACCTCCTATAGTAGTCAGCCAACCCCACAAAGCTTCTTATCTCAGTCACTGACTTAAGACGCTCCCATTTTAACACAACTTCCACCTTAGATAGATCCACCGATATGCCCTTAGCTGAGATCATATGCCCCAAAAACTGGACTGAGGTCATCCAGACACACTTTGACAACTTTGCATACAACTGCTTCTCTCTCAAGATGCTCAAAATGGTTCTTAGATGCTCTACATGCTCTTCATGAGTTCGGGAGTATATCAAGATGTCGTTGATGAAAACCACCACGAACTTGTCTAAGAATGGCCTGAAGATTCTGTTCATGTAGTCCATGAACAAGGCGGGGGCGTTAGTCACACCAAAAGGCATCACTACAAATTCATAATGCCCGTATCTAGATATGAAAGCAGTCTTCTGCACATCATTAGACTTGACTTGAATCTGATGGTATCCTGATCTCAGATCTATCTTGGAAAACACTACAACACCATGCAACTGATCCATCAAGTTATCTATCCTCGACAGGGGATACTTGTTCTTGATGGTCAGCTTATTCAGCTGCCTGTAATCCACACAAAGCCTAGAACTGCTGATATCGCTGTCGTTAGGCGATCAAATTATCACTACTTAACTTTAGCAACTTCAGTATTGCCAAATTAGTAGTGAACAAACTAGTTAGGGTTAAGATAACCCTGAGTCGTCTCACAACGAATACAGAATTGAATTCGAATATTTGACTCTTATAAAAATGCAATTAAAACTAGTAACCATGAAAATATGGGGTTTTGATAAGCATAGAATAAAGGGTTAAATATGTTTTTGGTCCCTCAAGTTTCAGTGAATTTTGGAATTAGTCCCTCATCAAAACTTTATACGAATTTAGTCCTTCATCTTTCAAAATGTGTGAATTTAGTCCTTTTAATCAAATTTTGTTAAATTTATCTGACGTTTCAAGCACATTTCATGATAATATTTAAGTTAACATTGAAGTAAAAATGTGTCAAACAGTTCAAATAATTTAAATACTATCATGAAACGCGCTTGAAACGTCAGATAAACTTAACCAAATTTGGTTAAAAGGACTAAATTCACGCATTTTGAAAGATAAAGGACTAAATTGGTCAAAAGTTTTGATGAGGGACTAATTCCAAATTTCGCTGAAACTTGAGGGACCAAAAACATATTTAACCCAAGAATAAATGACACGCAAATAAAATATTGTAAAAATAGTAATAGTAAATAGGTCAATTCCACTGCTCTTTCAAAATAGGATTCATCATTGGTTTTCTAAAGATTATTGTTATTGATTCCTTGTTTAAGATTTCAAATTAATCAATGTAACTTCTTAATTAATTTGTTGACGTCCTCACTTTTAACCAAAGTAACTTCTCAATTAAAAGTAAGAACTTTGTAGATTAGTCCTAGTAAATTTAACCAAAGTAACTTCTCAATTAAACATTACTAGTCCTAATCATGTCTATTCTTTTAGACCTTATATCTAGTCAAAAGTTAATTAATCAAAGTAACTTCTTGATTAATTCTAATCTAAGTTTCTACCTCTAATCAAAGTAACTTCTCAATTATTAGCAAAAACTCAAGCAATCATATGAAAGTTTCTAAAAATTAATCAAAGTAACTTCTTAATTAAAATTCAAAAAAACCCATAGACTCATATGATTGTTATGTTCTTTAGATTTAACACTATGCTAACTTGCTATAATGTAAAAATCATTGTTTTAACTAGATTAAGAACTAAAAGACATAGATAAAAAATAAATCTAAACAAGAATCAAAAGAACAAATAAATTAATTCATCTAACCTCATAATCCAATTAAGAAATTACAGTGGAACCAACCCTAAAAGCTTAGCCCTCCATGGCTTGGATGGAATACATGATAATATGATGAAGGAAAAATAAAAGAAAAGAAAGAATGAGATATGTGGTGGATGATGGTATCTCCAAAACCAGAGAGTTGTTAAGTATCTCTGTCCCCTTCTTTTACTCCCTTAGGCCTCTTTATATAGGCTTCAATTGGACTTGGACTTTATCTGTCGGTTGCTCAAATATTTTATCTTTATTTAATTAATTGGCAACTTAATTTCTGTCCAATTTCCAATTTTGCCCCTCTTATTTGACCATTTTTACAATATTGACCAGAATTTAACCAAAGTTTGACCAGTTGATCAGATTTGACAAATTTGACTGTGCAATCATAGACTGACACGTGGCGCAGAGAGTCTCTCCAGAATTAGGGTTTGCTCCTCCTTCCTCATTTGGCTGTTGCCTTGGGTTTCATGGAGGCTTGTGGCTACTGTCATGGTCTGAATGCATTGCGGTGGTGGCGGCTCCGGCAAGTGGTGGTGGCACTACTGTTGTAGGCTCGTTGCAATGACGCTAGCCTCGCGTGTATCTGTTCGAATGCTGGCACAATGGCAGCAAGCTCACGTGCGCGAGGAAGATGATGGTTGCGGATTTGGTGCGTGTTGCTGCTGGAACGGGTTCTCACACTCACGTTGCTGCTCGTGCTGGTTGAAGGTGTGTTGAACGTTGTTGTTGCTGCAATGGAGGTGTTACTCGCAGTTGCAGATCTGCGTTCTCGGGAAGAAGAACTCGTGGTGACTATTACGAACGGTGATGTGCAAATGCTGGTTCGTTTCTGCAATGGAGAAGATGGACGCGCAAATGGTGCGGACGAACATGGAGACTGCTACGTTGTGTAAATAAATTTTTGATGCTGCGAAGATTAGAGTTCGTTGCAGAGAAGCTCATGGTGGTGCTGCAGACCTGTGGTGTGGACGGCGCGAGAAGATGGTTAAGGTTCGAATTGCTGCCATGACTGGTTCTTCTCCGGCAACGAGCGATGGTGGCTGGTGAGTGCGTCACAAGCGCGGTGGATGCGTCGTGGTGGCGCGAACGATGTGCGAGGAAGATGGTGGAGTCTGTTGCAGGCGCAGAGGCTGCTGCGTGGAGTTGCAGTGGCCGGCGTGAGTGGCGGCTGCCGTGGAGGGTGGTCATGGTGGCAGAAATTAGGGTTAGGGTTTCATGTGAGATGGAGGAGATGATGACGTGGCAGTGTTTAATTGGTGCAGATTAGTTTGCAAGGATAATGACACATGTCAACATTTGGTTGACCTGATTTGAAAGGTGGGGATTGCCACATGGCAACATCTGGTTGAGTGGAGTTTAAGTGGTAGGAGGGGTGCAACTTAGTGAAAACTGGGGGGTAGAACAGGTTTTTGGTGGTCCACTTTAGAAGGAGTGTGTAAATAAAATCTGGGGGTGCATTTAGCTCCTGATTTATTCTTTTCCAGAATTTCCTGATTTTGGACTTGTTTTGTAACTTCGAATATTTCAAATCCACACTTTTAATGACCCAAATTAAACTTCAGCTGCATTAACAAACGTTAGAATATCCAATAATATTTTATGCAACTAAAATCAATTTTTACGCCATTTTTACCTTACGTACTCAATAAATCCAATAATCATAAATCTTAATTAAATCAATCCTTAAGCACAGAAAATTCAATTAAATCCTTAAATTTAAACATTAAATGAGGGCAAAAATTTAAACTCATCAACTGTCGTCTTTCTTCTTAACCAATAACACTAGCGCTCCCTAAGGTGATACACTAGGTCTGATAAAATGTTTCTCCAGCAGTTCTTCAATATGTTTCTTCAACTCTACTAGCTCAGTGAGGGTCATTCTGTAAGGTGCTATAGACATTGGCCCTGCCCCCGACACTAGATCAATGGAGAACTTTATCTCCCTAGAAGGGGGTAAGCCAGGCACGTCCTTAGGGAACACATATGAGAAGTCCCTTACCATAGGTGTTTAAGTATTTATGCTTCCAGTCTCAACAGATAGTTGAGTCAGAATCAAGAAACACTGAGATCCTTCCTTCATTGCTTTATCCACCTGCTGGGAGGACATCAACAAATATTCTTCTTCCATGCTAGGAAACAACACCTTTTTCTCGTTGCCATCAATTAGAATGTGATTGGTAGATAGCCAATCCATTCCCAAGATTACATATAACCCTTCCAAAGGTAAACAAATAAGGTTTACCCTGTACTTGCGCCCCTCAACCTCGATCAGACACCTAGCACACACTATCGAGGTTCTGACTAATCCAGAAGCAGGCGTGGACACCACCAGGTCATACTGGAGTTCCCTCATCGGAAGACCTAACTCTACCACTTTAGATTCCAACACAAGGGAGTGTGTCGCTTCCGAATCATACAGAATATGTAAGCTCCTACCAACAATCACACAAGACGCGATGATAAGATTAGCTTATCTGGCTGCCTCTGCAACCGTCATGGCGTACACTCGACCAGCCGCATGAGGTCTTGCACCTCCCCTCGTCTGATGTGGCTGAGGTTGTGATGGAGGCCTCGACACTATACTCCTACCAACGGGGCAATCCTTGATGAAGTGGCCCTCATGGCCACATCTATGACATGTCCTCTTGCCAACAAGTTGGGGGCAAGCACTCTTCAGATGAGGTCCTCCATAATGAAAGCATTGTGGCCTAAAAGGCTGAGACTACTGAGGCTGATGTGAAAACCTCCTAGGCCCCTAAGGCTGAGGCCTAGAGTATGGCTTCCTCCTGTCGTCGTGTTTGCTCGTGGACGCAGATGGTCCTCCTAGCTTCTGTTGAGATCGCTGCTGAGCTTCAACTTCAACCTTAAGCTTATCCATTACTCTTGCCTTCTTTACCAAGGCAAGGAATTCCTTGATAGAGAGTGGAGCCACCATGAGTTTGAGATCGTCTCTCAGCCCATTCTCAAACTTCCTACACTGTCAGTCCTCAGCCATCTTTAAGGTGTGAAATCTACCCAGGTGTTTAAACTTTTCAGCATACTCTGATACTGACATGTCTCTTTGCATTAGCTGCAAGAACTCAACCTCCTTTGCGTACTTCACACTATTTGGGAAGTACTCAGCATAAAACTTCTTCTTAAACAACTCCCAAGTGATGGGTTCCCTACTATCTTCCAACATCATCTTCATGCTGGACCACCAATGCACGACCTCTCCAGGCAGAAGGTACTCAATGTATGGTAATCTGTTCTCTACAGGACATCTCATTGCATTATAGATTCGTTCCATATCCTGCATCTGATGATCAGCTCCATCCGGGCTAGTCTTGCACTCGTGGTGGTGGAGCTTGGGAAGAACCCGCTGCTGAACGATTTTCTCCTAGCTGATGCAAGGCTTCCAAATGCCTCTGCTGAGTCGCCTCTGCTGATAGTCTTGCAGACTCCATCTGTTACAAGGCTAGGTTTTGTTGATTCACCATGTTAGCAATCTGCTACTGCATGGCTGCAATCATTGCCTCAATTGCTCCCACCAAATGAGGATTATCTAGGTTTGGAAGAGGAGGAGGAGGAGGCCTAGGTGCCATAGCTCTGACCACACAAAGAAAGGAACCATCAGTTTAGCTAACAAATACCACAACCATGCCAAAGACACTAAGAGGAACACACAACAGAAACTAAGCAAGCTCACACCTATAGATCCTAAATGAACCAGGCTCTGATACCAAAAATGTAACATCCCATTTTAATAGTTTTTACACTATCTAGCAAAACATTATATTATGATAATTCAAAGCAGATGATAGGAATAAGCTGGTATAAACTATCAATACAGTCATCCCAAAAATAATTGTACATGTACTGTCTATCAACACAGCCTACACTAAGAAAGGGTTACCAAGCACCTAACATCTAAGCAAAACATAGAACAAATACTACTGCTGGATCGCTCACGTCACCACTCAACTCCTATCCCGGAGGGGTGTGTCTTCGCCTGCACTTTTATCTTCTCACACCAATTGTAGGCGATCATTGCAAAAGAGAAAAGACACAAAAAGAAACAACATATGCAGGAAGGGTAAGCTAACTTAATTTAGAGAAAATCATGCAGCTTATTAATTATACATCAATCAAGGCTTATCACATTTATCAGAATTATTCAAACCACCACAACCACAACATATATTCGTGACTCTAGACTCAATATCTGAATTATGTAAGAGACATTGGAGCTCTTGGTGGCTTGCACCTGTGAGGGTTCCCAAACTTTGCAGAGTTTTGGGCACAAGGGGTTATCACCCAACCACTCCCAGGGTAAGTCCCCTTCGTGTCTATGACGGATCGGGTCCATAGACTAGGACCTCTTGCTACTCCTCCCGACATAATTTATTATACTCTATATGAGTCTTAATGTTTATTGGAGCGTCAAGATACCACGAAACTGAGTCCTCATGTCCTTACATTCACTAAAACCTTCCTTTTTAGAATTTCCCTTGAAATCCTAATTCAATCACATTCTCTAATGAACCAAATCCACACAATTCCATCACGTATACTATCATTCATAAAAACTCGAGCTCAAAATAGACAAATATCACATCAATTCACTTAGTATAGCTTCATTTAATCTAAAACAGAGAAGTAACTAAATTCTGCAGTGAAACTCGCTCAAGCTAGAGGATCTCGCCTAAGCTAGAGAGTTGTCTCGCTTAGGCAAGTCACTCTCGCCTGGGCGAGACCCCAAATAGAGAGCAACCCCAAATTTGAGCGAATTCTCACTCAGGCTAAGCTGTTTCGCTTAGACGAGAGTGACTCTCGCTCAAGCGAAACCAGCCGCCTAGGCGAGACCTCACGCAGCAACAAGGGTGAATTTCTGGTATTTTCGCTCAGGCGAGAGCTGCTTGCCTTGGCGAAACCATGCAAAACCACATAGTTCATGCCAAAATCGCAATTCACCACACATAATTGTTCCCACTCATCAATCAAGCACCCAATCACTCCATATATATTAAATTCGAAATGTTCAACATCGTCCTAATTTTTGTAATTTGTGGTGAATTTGGTCCTTTTTGCAAACACCGTTTAAATCGTTAACAGAAGGTGAACAGTAACTACCACATGTCACTCCATGGTTTTTTAATTTTTTTTAATTTTAAAAATATTGTCCATGTGTCAAGTAAGAATTGTGACATGTGGCAGTATCTCGTGGCTTATATTCAATTTGGTTCCAATTTTTTGTTAATTTTGTTCAATTTAGTCCCAATTTTTATTAATTTTGTTCAAATCAGTCCTAATTTTGCTCCACTCCAAATTGACCAAATTTAATTTTTATATAAATGTTGTACTGAATCATTTAAAAAATAATGAAGAATTTTTCTTCTAATTTTAAAAACAATGAAGAATTTTTCCTCTAATTTTAAACTAACTTTGTCCCTATTTTTAACATGTACCAAAAATCAAACATATATAATAATTTCCCTCCAAAAATATAGTCAGGTTTGGTATAAAAATTATGAAAGAAATATTTAAAATAAATTTGAATTTTACTAAATTTTTTTTCAATATAACATTTATAAAAAAAAATAAATTTGGTAATTTTGGATAGAGACAAAATTGAGACTGAATTGAACAAAAATAATGAAAATTGAGACTAAATTGAACAAAATTAACGAAAATTGCGACCAAATTGAATATAAACCATAAGATACTACCACATGTCACAATGCTGAGTCGACACGTAGACAACATTTTTAAAATTAAAAAAAAAAATCAATTTTTTTAAAAATTAAACAAAAATGAAAAAAACCACGAAGTCACAAGTGACAATTATGGTTTATCTTCCATTAACTATTTAAGTGACATCTTTAAAAAGGACCAAATTAACCACAAAATACAAAAAATATGATAATTTTAAATATTTGAAAAAAATGAAGAACAAACGAGAGATATATTAAATTTGAATTTGGCCTATTTGTCAAATAAGTTAGTTTAATATTTTTTTTAAAAGATTTATTTACT
>Ga0214544_1010268_pt1 | contig 13911 bp, 6 predicted proteins | sample CNSS3metaG_FD_160074 | JGI IMG/M metagenome (GOLD analysis project Ga0214544, IMG submission 160074) | Root nodule microbial communities from cowpea collected in UCLA plant growth center, Los Angeles, California, USA - CNSS3 | ecosystem: Host-associated > Plants > Roots > Nodule | place: USA...
GAAATTTGGCAAAAAGAAAAGTAAGTTAGTTCTCAACAAGGTTTGAACCCATACCCATGCACACACCAACCAATGCTAAACCATTAAGCCAACACATATTTCATGATGACTCCTACAATTTTATGGATTTATCATCATCCCTACTCATTCAATATATAAACACACAAAAAATGCATAATTTAAATAACATCCAAGTGGCACACATAGGACTCGAACCCAAGTCCTCACACACAATAAAGTACTCTCAACCACATGAGCTAGCACTTTTCCACGTCATAGTCTTTCACATTTATTGCTTTAAATGTTCTCGCTACCCGTCCTAATTAAATAATTAATTAAATAACTATTTAATTTTCCTGGGTCTTACAACGCGAACACTGGGCAAACAATGTTGTTTTTTGTACTTTTTGCGCAGTAGGAACCGCCGAGCGCTGGTCTTATACCGCCAGGCACCAAGCTCTTGATATCTGGGCACTAGGCACCACACATTTTTCTAGTCTGTGCAGTTTCCGTAAAACTACGTTTCTCGATTTGTTAACTGTCTGATTTAGGTGAAATTTTGACAGGCGCTTCCTAACATGTTATTCACTTTGAATGGTGGAGATTTGCATTGGATGTCTGCAGCTAGAGATATACATCATTCATTATTTGGTTGTTTATTTATCTAATTGACTGAGGATGTTTCCCTATTCGTGATAATTTGATGATTGGGGGGGTTTTCATGAACATGAGGGTTTTATGAGAATTTAGGGTTGGATGCAACGTGTGTTGTGCAATTTATTACTTTGGCTATTTAATAAATGTATAGGTGAATTGAGTGCATTGTATGCTGGAAAAATGATTGTATGTGAAGTAGGTGCAACTGGATAATTTAATCATGTATTGGAGGCTTAGGATCGTAATCAGGTGCAAGTTTAATTCTGGAATTCCTAGAAAACTAATGCATCGCCTGGCGGTACAGGTGTTGCTGCCACGCGATGGTAGTTTACAAATAGATGTTTGGGCTGGTTCTGGGGCAAACTGACATTGGGGTCATTGGGGAATAGTTTTTAGTACGAAAATTGGTATGATTGCATGATGCCTAAGTGTTCAATTTAGTGTGTGTCGTTGCATGGGTAGGAATTAGGAATTAAATGAAACTTGACTTAAATTAAGTTGTGAAAGGAAAGAAAAAAAATAGGTTCTGTTAATATCACCTTATCACTTGTATGCTTGAGAGATGTTAGAGAATGTGCGTGGATGTATTTAATAGGTAGGAAGGACACAGTAATAATGCTAATCAACTAATAAAGGGAACTTGTGCTTGGAATGGGAATTATGGGATTTTAATAAATCCAGAAATAGGATGTGATATCTCAAATTGGAAGTGTTAGTATATGTGTTGTGATATTTCTGTTATCGCATATATATTGGACTGCTGATATAAAGATTCATGTTATGATGTACCTTTTTAGTAACATTAAAGTGATGCTTACTTTCATGATGAAATGCTTAAGTGTTTATGTTGATTGGTACTTAGGAAAATGTTATGAGGAATTCAGTGGTATGGGAACTGTAATCAAATGAAATTGGTGTGCTAGATGTATGAATTCAATGCTTGGATGTGCCAGAACTCATGTTTTCGTGCCTAAACCAGTAGAATTTGAATTATTGGTATGGCGTCTGGCGACGGATATGCTTCCGCTAAGCGATAAGCCACAAACAGTGCGGTCACTAGACGAGTGGCGTCTGGTGGCAGGGGATTACCGCTAGGCGGTCTGGAGCACATATTTGCCTAGCGGCACTTAGGCAAGGCCAGACGATCGTGTAGGGGTAGGGGTTTGTTCTAGATGAATTTTCATGGACGATCTTGAAGGCTGGGTCAGGGATATCCTGGATTAGTTACGAGCGGGAAGGTTCGTAACGGAGATGTGAGATGTGTGATGGATACGGGCGGGGATGTCCGTATCTGTTGTACTCTTGTGTGGGGATACGAGCGGGGAGGTTCGTATGTTTCGTGCTCACACTTGAGGCTGCTATGAGCGGGGAGGTTCATAGTAGGTGTTCACGCATGTTGAACTACGAGCGAGCAGATTCGTAGAGTTGGACTATGGGCGGGGAGGTTCGTAGAGTTAGATCATGAGCGGACAGCTTCATGAAAGCATTGGAACCCCTAAGACCAGCTTGAGTATGTACCTTGTGTAGCGTAGTGTGCTTTTCTTGTTTTCGTTATCATGTTGTGATGTGAGACTTGGATCAGGAGATGTCGTGCCATGAGTGGGTAGGTTCATGGATGGTGGTGAACACGTGATGATATGAGCGAGGAGGTTCATATCCTGATACTCTCGTGTGGGGATATGAGCGAGGAGGTTCATATGTTTCGTGCTCACACTTGAGAGATGCTACAAGCGGGGAGGTTTGTAGAGGCAGGACTACGAGCGAGGAGGTTCGTAGAGGCAGGACCACGAACGACCAGGTTCGTGGGAGCATCATATATCTTGAGTCCTTGGTCAATTAATTGTGTGAATTGAAGGTTGAAAAACCTTGGAAAATTAAGGTATTGGCCAAGAATTAACTAGAATAAAATAGATGGGTGGAACTTGATTTTATTAACTTATATGTTAACTATTTATGAGCTCACCCTATCTGTTTGTGTTTGGCGATGATTGTGTAATGCGTTACACAAGAGCAGATGATGTTGCAAGTGGTGCTGGTGAGACATAGCATCAGAGAGAGGTTTAGCTGGGGAAAACTTTTAGTTGAGTTTTATCATTATTGTTTTTATGAACTTTGTAAACAGTGTTTTACTGATTTATGAATTTGGATATTGTATTGAAGTTTCATAACCTATGGATTTTTGGATAACTTCCAATGTAATAAATGTTTTAAAATTTCTTGCGTTTTTGGGAAGTAAAGTATAATAAATGAGGTTTTCATCATATTTCTTAATTTTATTACTTAAACTAGTAATATCCGACTAGGATGTTACAATGTCTGGTCTTCATTTCGTGGGCTCGAATTTGAAACCTGAAATTCAAATATAGATCTACAGTTGTATTTGGATTTTGTAATAGAGTAGTAGAAGAATCGCGAGCCATGTGGGCATGGAGAACTGTCAACAGATTATGTATGGCCTGAAACACTCTTCAACTTCATAATTTTCCCTTTATCATCATAATTAGACCTCGAGGATGCTTGAGAAAAAGGGAACATTGTAGTTTGTGTAGGAAGATGATTAATAGGGGTACAAATGGAGGAAGACAACCAACTTAGACCAACTCTAAAGCATGTCCAATGATGACCATTACACTTTCTATACTAGTTGTGTCTTTTTTTAATCGGTATAAAAAGTGGCATTTTCTATATTGGTTCTAGAATTGGTATAAAAAGTGAAAACTTTCTACACCAGCTATATCTATAAAGTTTCAAAACCGATATAGAAATCATTTTTTATCGATATAAAAAGGCTTTTCTACACTAATGTAAAGAGGAAGAAGGCTATAGAAAGCAAGATAGGGGAAAGCCAATCCTAAGGTGACTCATGACAAGTGTCTAGAATACATAAGTTACCATATGATTTTGACACTTATAATGCATAAATTGTTTGTATTTTAGAAGTAGATAACCCTTTTTAGCTTAAAATAACAAAATGAGGTATGGAGAATTAGAATTTCGTTAATTTAATGATATTTTGATTATTTTCACTGATTTTTGGAGGAAATCAGCAGTGGTGTAGCTAAGCCATTAGTGTTGAGAACTTAAGGTGGCAAAGAAAGAATATGAATATTGGCCTTACAGATGAGCGACACTTAATGGTGTTGAACCACACAAGGAAACCCCTTGCATAAGGAAACTTAAAGCACCAAACAAAGCAGCTAAGCTTCTAAGGAAACAATTCAAAGAAGGAAAACTCAAAATGTTGATCACTAGAACAAAGGGTTGAGATGAAAGAAAACCCACCATGGGAGGAAACCCCTATTACTAAGCACCACCGAATGAAGTTGAGCATTGCTAAAATTATTTATATATACAAGGCCTTGCCTCTAGTTTATGGATTCCATTCTTAGCTTCTTTAGGCACTCTTTGTGTAACATCTTAGTGAAATGCATAATAGGAGCAACAAACTCCTATAGCTTAGCTATGTTGAGGTTGGATGTAATTGATTTTATTTTTATGTACTATTGCCTCTTAAATATTTATGTAGGACTTTATTCAATTGTTTGTATTTTGATTTATATTTATTGCTTGGATGAATTAACAACTCATCTTATTTCACTAGTTTGGATTGAGTTGGAAGATTAGTCTTAAACTGTGGTCCAAAGAAATAATTTCATTCTTGTTAGAGGCTTGTACATGATCTAAAGGGTGGGTTGGATATAAAATCATGAACTTAAGGCAAGAATTCATTCAATCAGGAGTGGAGGAATCCCACTGGGTCTGAAGTTCTTTGGTTCTAGGCAAATGGAATGAGCTTATATCTACCTTAGAGTAGTTCCAAGAAATTGAATAAATGACATACTAAGTACAAAAGATAAGTAGCAGTTTAGTAGAAGAAGAGATAAAATCCAACCTCAACACGTATTTACCATTATATTTTTCCAAATCTTAGTTAAACTTTGTTTTTATGATCAACACAACTCCAACAGAAAATGGTCCATTGAATCGAGTAGTAAATATTGGACAATCTTAACAAATATTTATGGATACGACACTTGTTTGATACTACTATGCACCCAATTCACTTGCTGGAGTTGGTTTCTACTCTAGCATCTCATCAACTCATAAAATGTTTATGTAGAAAATCCTACAGAGTTTCACTAATCATTCATGAGTGCGTTTATAAGAGGCGGGGTGAAGGGTGCTCCTCTATTTATAAGAGCAAATGCGAGCAAGGTTTCACCAAAAATAATAGGGAAATTCAAAATTAAAATTCAAAATTTAGAGCCAAGAGAGCATGCTTAGTGTGACTTGCCAGGCAAGGACATGTTTCTCACATGTTGTAGGCACACAAAACACCCCATGGAGAGCACTCTATGAGCACTTAGAGTTACTTTAGGCCTAAGCTAGCCCAAGTAACCCTAATTTCACGTCTCATACACAAAGCCTCTACATTGACCATAAATGTTCTAAGAACTTCCTCTATGTGTGCATAGTTTTTAATAGTTTTGACTGCATAAAAGTATAAGATTAATTCAATATCTTTGCCTTTAAAGTATTTGAAGGCTATCCTAGGAGCATTAGTTGTCTACCAATCATATGCTTATAGATTGTGGCTAGAAAAAGTTGGTTTTTCTTAAGTCTGAGGAAGCAAAGTTTATATCAATTCAACAGATGGAAAATGAGGTACAAATGAGAGAAAATTGTTTCACATTGTTGGCTTGTACTACAATAGTGTAAAAAATAGAAAAGAGCATGGTTTTAATCCAAGAATTTATAGACGTGTTCCCTAGGGAGATTTCTAGGACTACTACCAAGAGGTTGGTATAGATTTGACCCCTGAAGCGAGTATGGTATCCATTGCTCCATATTGAATAACACCATCTGAGTTGGTTAAGTTAAAATTTGTTGGAGAAATAACTCATTAGACCTAATGTATCTCCATGTGGCACTCTTGTGTTGTTGGTGAAGCAAAAACATGATTCCTATTGTCTATGTATAGGTTATGAACAATTGAACAAGATAACAATCAAGAACAAATATCTTATTCCCAAGGCTCATGATGTGATGGATCAATTGCATTTCAAGATAGATCTAAGACTAGATTAATACAAAATCCTGATTAAAATTGTACATATTTTGAAGACAACATTTAAATTGAGCTATAATCACTATGAGTTTATGGTTATACTATTTGTGGTGACCAATACTTTAACAATCTTTATGGACTACACGAATCACAACTTCAAGCCCTTCCTTGATAAGTTCATGATGGTATTCATAGATGACATCTTGATATACTCACGCACCATGGACAAACATTCAAATCACCTTAGAATTGTCTTGAGTATTCTAAGAGAAAAACAACCTTGTATGAGTTGTCAAATTGTGAGTTTTGAATGCCTAGAGTTAGATTTTCTAAAACACATTACCTATACTTAAGGAATATCAATCAACCCTTTTAAAGTAGAAGTAATTCTACAATAGAAACATCCCAAGAAAGTTATTCAGGTTAGAAGTTGTGCTGGTTACCGAGATAATATAAGAGGTTTAGTTAGAGGATTTTCAAAGATAGTGACGTTTTAACTCAATTGACCTAGAAAGGAGTTTTTAAGAGTTAAAACGAAGTGTGACAAGTACTCCTATGCTAACCATTTGTGATCCAAGTCAACCTTTTGAAGTTTTTAGTAATGTTTCCTATAAGGGTTTATTGATATTCCTTGAGTATAGATCGTTGTCTATATACCTCATGCTAATTGAAAGTATCTCAGAGTAATTGTCTAAATCTTGACAATTTTGAAGATTTGGAAACATTATGTTTATGAAATCAAATTTAATATATTGAGTGATCATAAAAATTTAAAATATTTGTTTGATAAAAAAAAATCAACATATTATAATATACAATTGAGCGATAGATGTGGTACTAATTATCCTGAAAATAAAATATAGTACTAACCTACATGATAGTGTGATTAAGATTAGTTCGACACAATAAAAATTTTAGAGTTTCACCTGGTGTAATATAAAATCACATATTATATAGTAATTAATTTTCTAATCTTGTCTGTGGCATATATAACAGAAAAATTAACCCAGCTAGAATGTAGTCGAGATTAAAACAAATAATTACAAACATATAAAACATATTTAAAACTAATAGTTATTTATTAAATGTAACTTTATAGTGTTACAAATAATAAGCAACAACAGTATAAATAATTTCAAGCTGCAAGCTGGAATGGTCAACTTTATAAAGTAATACTACTTAACTATAAATAACTTTCCAAAGAATTATATAGATGGTTACCTTTCAATTTCATATTATTACTCAATATATTTTCTATTAATTTCTTTCATTCATAACATAGTTTTTTTTTTCTTAAGTTAAGTACCGCTAATTATACATACAAGAGATATCATGTTAATGATAAATTATGTTAAGTAACATTAAACTTAATAACATTAAATAACCTTTATAAGCTATATAGATATTATCTGAATGCATCATATGACTATTTAATAATAATATGATAGTTATCATACTCTATTTAATTTTTCTCAAGCGTACCTTTATACAGAAAAATAAATTACTAAAAATAATTAATTCAGCTATAGTTTTAGTAAAACTAAAGTTTTGAGTCAATTTAGATTTAAAGGATTGACTTTGGATTTGACATAACGCTTTAAGAGTGATCGAGAGAAAAAAAAAAAAAAAAAAAAGCTGTTGTATTGATTGAGTCGTTAATGAAAACAGCATATAAATATGTTTTATGTTTTCACACACGATTTGTTTTTTCTTTCTTTTGACAAAAAAGAAATTGAAAGAAAATTATGAAATATTATATTTTTATTTCAATTTGTCTCATACAAAAACATGAAATAAAAATAGTTATTATCAGAAGAAAAATACAAATAAACGACCCCTTAATTTCTCTAAATTAATTGACTTAATTATACTCATTCATTAGACACTATCAAACTTCTCCAGCGACAATCCCGGTGGAAACGCGGCTTTTCTGGTTTCCAAACATGAAGTAAATCGCTAAAAATTGCTTTTGGGTGTTGATATGTAAACTTTAGAATTTAAATAAATGAATTTATTTAATTTTTATATTGTTTTTCTTCATGTCAACGATGCAAATATCACCAAGTGTTGGTCAGGTAGCTCCTATTTTCTTGTGAGTTGAAATCTTGCTTTCCATTTTACAATCTTTTATTTTCATTTTGTTTTCTTTATATGACATCGATCAACTTCATCCTAATGTGAATGTATCCCATCCATTATGTCTTTCTTCCTCTTTTCCACAGCTATATCAAATGTTCCAACTAAAAAACTTAATGTGAATATATAATAATAGAATCTCATTATTCATCGCAAACTTCTGCACAAATACTTTAAGCATGTGAAGGTACATTTTCTCTTTATCGTTAATAGAATATATATATATTAGAAAGTGAAAAACAAATAACAAACAAAAATTGTTAATGTTATATTTCTAAAAATGTGGAACAAATATTTTAATGTGCATGAATTAATTTTTGAATATTGTAAGGGAAGCATAATTGGGTTCCACTAAAACACTCGTTTGCATATATTTTATTTGTAGCTTCAGTTGGGTGAGCAAAGTCAAAAAAATAATATTTATCCCGATTTACACAATGGTTCTTTTCTTGCACACACGAGTCAAAAATATTTTTGAATCCTGAAATTGTAATCAATAAAAGTATTAGTTATGATCATACTAGAATACTAAAAAACACAAGAATTTCTTAATTTCTTTTTTTCAAGAGATTAATGGTAGATGTTGTTTACCAAAGTTTTCGGGAGAATTTCTTATTTTCTGAGAGAAATTGTAATTATCCAAATTAATGAAGAGTGAATGTGAGAGTTGGGTTTGCAGCTCTTGTAGCTTCCCGGTGAGTTTGTCTGAGTAGTGTTTAACCTTTTGATTTATATCTTCATTGCATTTTTGGGAATATGGTGTCCTTATAACACATGTTGGTGTACATCCAATTTGACCAATTCTATTAACCACAAACTTTCGAGCTCCAAGATCATAAATTCTCTAGGGAAAAAGAAAGAACAAAGGAAACACGTTTTACAAATTCTTTGGGAAAAATTAAATACTTATGATATGTAAAATAATTAATTGAAAGGTGACATATTAAAATATAACAATTAATTCATGTGATAAATCAACATATAATTCAAAACATTTAATCAAAGATTACCTTGATATGTGAAGCCAGTTGCTCAAGTAGGTAATCTGCATATTTTTCTAGATTTAGATTGTTATTGGTTCCATTTGGGTACTTGAAATAATTCAACATGTAATCATTAGATCCAATTGATAAGAGAAATATGGAATTGAATAAGTAATGCCTTAGTTCTGTTCGGTTATGTATGCTTCTTGGAAGATCGTTGGCCACAGTTGAGGTGAAGTATTCAATTTGTTTGTCTAAAGACAAACAATCTCCCTTTGTCACAAAATCAAAATATGATGAGAAATAAATTGAACAAGAAATTTTTATTTATGGGACAAATATGGTTTTTAATCATGAAGTTGCTTTCAAAAATTATATTTTTTTTCATTGAATATATGTTTATTTGGTTCATGTATTTTATAAAAGTTATATAAAATATCTTTTTAACAATCAACAATTGAATTATTTAATATATGATAAATGAAGTTCCAAAACGAATTAGAATATAACTTCTATCCATGTGTTGTTTGTTAAAGGGATATTTGATATGACTTTAATAAAATGGAAAAAAAAAATATACAGTTTTTAAAGATAAAACATAATTTTTGAAAATAATTTGATAAAAAAAAAGCATACTAAACTCTATATTTATTTATTTTGAATCTTACTGATCTGGTTGAGTTCAAGATTCCACGAGAGCCTCATGCATAGTTAATTCCTATGACTATTTGATGTCTCTCAAACTTGGACAAACCCAAGTATGGAGGTGGCATTGGCAAACCCAAACTAATAGCTACAAAAGGACAATAAATGCATAAAAATCCCCATTATATTTTCTTTTTTATGTTTGGTGGAAACATTAAACCTTAACCAAACAAAGACAGACATAATGTTTGAGAAGAAAGATGGAAAAATTACCAATAAGGTCAGCAAAGGTTTTGCCATTGCTAAACCTTCCTGTGGAACAATTATTGAAGTCAATGCCATAGGGAAATAAATTTGCCTTGGCAAGTGTGTTGAGATTGTTGTTGTTTCCCGCGTCTACAGTTGAATCACCAAAAACGTACAAAGCTGGTACAATCCTATTTCTATAATGTGAGGCATCGACCAAAAATGCTAATTGTTGGGTTATCATTATGGAAATAACCCACATAATTTTTAAGCTTTTTACCATTTTGTTTTCTTTTGAGAAATTGAACAATGGAAATAATGTCTTAAATAATGGTTTTTGGGTAAGCATTATTGTTTATTAACGAAAAGTACAACTCAAATGTGTGTAGTTATATCTCAGCATGCTTCTTTGTTTAATTCGTGTTTTGGGTCCAAATAGAGTTTTTGGTATTCCTTTCCAAGTTAGGTAAATGATAACTCATTCTTCTTTTTATTCTTCCTTTTTCATATCTATCTTTAGCTCCATCCTTCTTAATTTTTCTTATTTCATTTTTAAAGTTATATTTTCTTATTTTTGTTTTTGTATAAATATATCTCCTATTAGTTAGATAGTAGCTAGATATAGAATATTTCTATCTAATCAAATTTAATTTTATGGTATTTTTTTAATTTAAAATCTCTACACTATGAATTATTTTACTCTCTGATAAATAATTAATATTAACAATTAAGTTTTAAGAAAGTGAATTGCAAAAGTAAAATGTGTGTGTAATTAATCATTATTTTTTAAAAATTTATTTCTCTCATAATTTTGTTTCTGAGGCACCTCTTATATTTTAAAAAAATAACTTATATATATATATATATATATATATATATATATATATATATATATATATATTTATATATTTAAAAAATTTGTTCTTTTGAATATTGTTATGATTTATACTTTTTTATGTCTTTTGTTTTTTTATCAAGTAAAAGTAATGATTTTTAAATTCTAGCAAGTTAGCACGGTGTTAAATCAACGTAACATATTAATCGTATGAGTCCAATGATTTTTAATTTTAATTGAGGATGTACTTTGAATAAAGTTAGAAACTTTCATGTGATTGAATGCGTTTTTGCCAATAATTGAGAATGTACTTTAATTACGAGTGAAAACTTTAACAAGAATAATTTAAGAATGTACTTTGGTTAATTATAGTTTTACTTGATTTAAGAGGTACAATATTGAGCAACCAGACTCCTATCCAATTTGGTCGAGCAATTAGTCTTCCAAATAATGATATACCTATTGGTTGAGCAACCAATGGTTAAATATACATTGAAGTTGTTCGAAATCAGTTTTAATCAAGGAACAATCAAATATCGAATCACGAAAAGTGGAATATTTAGTTTATTCAAGTGCTTTGGTCTCCAAAATCCTAAAGCTAAGGCTAAGGGGGCTATTATGTTAGGCCTACTGGTAATTGGGTTAATAAGCCCAATGCCAATTAGGTTAATAAGCCCAATGCTGATTGAGTCAATAAATGATTTTGGTCTGAAGAACTATCAAGCATCGTGATTCTTAAAGCTAAGGCTTGAGGGGTTGTGTGGTGATAGTCGCAGTGGTTGATGTGCCCGACTAATAGGAAATAGGCCAATCACATTGATTGGGATTAATATTAGTAGTTCAAGCAAGGTTTAAGACAATTTATGGCTAATAAGGATATGTCACGTTAAGGAATTGAGGGGACAAAGATTAAAGGGTCATGATGAAATAGTTTCTAAGGAGGAAGGGAAAAGGGCTGAAAAAATATAGTTAAAAGGGGATTGAGAATGAGGAGAAGAAAAAGACACAACTTTGAATGCTCTGGCTAATTGGTCTCTTACCTTGCTATAACAATAATATTACATTTCAAATGTTCTTTTGTGTTTTTTCCATTGCTTCAATAAAAGCCTAAAACATGAAAACAACTCTACTCCCATTTGTACCCCCCCTTCCCACTTGTTAAGCCATGATGAAATTCATTTTCTTCAACTCAATAAAAAACAATTTCTTCTACCAGCAACCTATAAGGATGTGGTTTATAGACAATCAATCCATCCATGGATGACCTCAAAGTTCCTTAAAGGTAAACAAATCAAATTGATCTTATACTTTTGTTCAGCCTCAACTACTACACACTCTAAACGCACGAATGAAGTTACTATAACACCTGTAGTTGGTGTAGAGACCACCAACTTGATCTAACTCTCTAATAGTTAAACTAAGGCTTCAAACATATGTAGACGTTAAAAAAGAATGGATTCTCACATTATAAAAAAAGCACAAATAGTTGTGCCTCAAATATGAAAAACTTACCTCTAACTAAACTATCAAATTGTGAATTTTCAACCCCACCGATGGGAAACATTGCTAGCTTTTCGGAATCTCTAATTCATTCCTTATGTTTCCTGGTACACTCCACTAAAAGGGGTTGCTCCCAGCTTAATTCTAGAATCCTTGGTTGCATGGTCATGTATATTGCATCTAGTGCAAGTCACATCTAAAATTAGTTGAGGAAAAAATTGAATCATATAATTGGTTCAACACACCTGAAACATTTGATGGAAGACAATGACTAAGAATTGAAGTTCCCACATATACAAAACTAAGGTCTAAAGTACAACTTCCATTTATTTGTGTTCTTTGGTTTTCTATTTTTCAATCCCCCTACCACCTTTCTTTATGCACTAGAGTAAGGAACTTTCTAATCGACATGGGAATCATTACCTCCTTAAGCTATGGTTTCGGTCTATTTTCAACCTTTTTGCACCTCCAAGATTTATTCATGACTTTAGTATACAATCTTGCTACATCCTCAAACCAAGTATCATAGGTGATTATAATATTCCCTTGCTCCAACTACATGAATTTGATTTCCTTTGTGCATCTGACATTATCAAGAAATTAATCCTCCAAAAACCTCATTTTAAAACTCTCCCAGGGTACAACTTCTCCAATCATTTGCCTCATACCCATCCTCCCAAACTCAATCTTTCTCAAGAGCATGTAAATGACATGTGACAATTTTCTCTTCTGAAAACATCAAGTGGCCTCACAGATTATCACAATGTCCCTAACACATCGATATACCTTATTGGGGTTTGACTTTGCATTGTACTTAGGAGGATTGTGCTTCATGAAATATTCAAACTTAAGGAAGATTGTTATTGACGAAACGAAGATGCTTTTTAAGTTAGTATTGCACTTTCTAGGTGGTGTAGATGTTGTTGGAATTTGGATTTTCTACTGAATTTTTATGTGGTGTTTTTCTGTTGTACTTTCAAAATACATTGATGGTCATTGATTTTGATGTTTTAAAATACATTAAAAGTATCTTTAAATTATTAAAGTAATGTGTTTTTAAATTATTAAAATTATTGTCATGATTTCTATTGTTATTACTAGAAAAGGCATATCAGTTGTCGGAGGAGTGGTCGATGGTATATGAAGAAGTTACACAAAATAAATATGAAGAAGCCAAGATTCTAGATTATTACTCTAACTACAAATTTCACGATCCATCTCAAATCATTGCTTGCCCGTCATACATATACATATATGTATTAACATATCAAGTATATTCCCCAAAGAATATCTACTGATGCCTTTCTAAATATCTATATTAACAAGCATCACATAGTTCTGTCCCATGAGTATAAGATAAGTTTAAGACATACAAAATTTGATACTCTTAGTATGTTAAATGTACAATAAATTCTCATTCACCATCTTACCACTCGATATCTTAATTTGTATGACTTATGTTGAGATGTAATATTTTTATTTATTATGTATAGGATCCTTTCTTTAGGGTTAGGGTTAGGACTGGGCCTTGACTCTTTGTATTCTGCTTACTATCTTCTTATATAAACAGTAGTAAAACAGTAACAGTGACATGTTTTTCACTGTTTCATTTATCTGAAATCTCTTCAACATGGTATCAAGAGCCAGAGCATGAGTCTGGTTCATCTTCACTGTTTGTCACAGTGACTGTCATCGTCCGCCGTCTTCCGCAACCGTCCGCCGCCGTCCGCCGCGCCGTCCGCCGTCGCCGCCGGCGTGTATACTCCGGCGAAGTCAGGGTTAGGTGCGCCTCGAGGAGCGCAACCCATCCCCGCAAGTCACGTCCCCGGAAACCTCCGCAC
>Ga0214544_1010274_pt1 | contig 13905 bp, 6 predicted proteins | sample CNSS3metaG_FD_160074 | JGI IMG/M metagenome (GOLD analysis project Ga0214544, IMG submission 160074) | Root nodule microbial communities from cowpea collected in UCLA plant growth center, Los Angeles, California, USA - CNSS3 | ecosystem: Host-associated > Plants > Roots > Nodule | place: USA...
ACACAATAAAAATGAATATATAACTTAGTATAACGATAATCTAATGAATCTATTCTTTTATTCTTCATCAATATACCTATTTAAAAAAAATACTAAAAAATGATTTATCATAATCTAATAAAAAATTTAGAGACATAAATACCAAAAGAAAATTCGATGATAATCAAACCACACTTAAAATTCAATTATAAAAAACACACAATACAATCATTTGTTCTTCTATGTTCATAAAATAAAAAATCAATATAAAAGAGGCTCATTAAATAGATTATTAAACTAATATTTCACTATCAAGTGAGATAAAAGAGAATTACGTACCTTCCTTTTTAGGATGGAAGAGAACATTTGAGAGATGAGAGCAAAAATAATTGATCTTTTTCTCTTCAGAAACAAAAGAAGATAGGTAAGAATGGAAGATGAGAACAATTTGTAAGAAACTCAAGGCATAAACATATAAAAGAGGCTCATTAAATAAATTATTGAACTAATATTTCACTATCAAGTGAGACAAAATAATTACTTTCTTCTTTTCTTCCTCGAGGATGGAAGAGAATAAAGAAGAAATAAGAGAAAAAATAATAGATCTTTTTCTTTTCAAAAACGAAAAGAAAAATAGATGAGAATGAAATGTGAAAACAATTTATGAAAAACACAACCTATAATGAAGACAAATAATATAAAATATCTTGATAAATCTTTTTAATCTTTATTCTTTATTATATTTGATTTTATATTTTATTATTTATTAGTATTATTTATTATATTTATAAAAGAAATAAAATATTTGATTTAATATTTATAACAAAATAAAATAAAAATACCTAATATCTATAATAAAAAAAATAAAAATACATATTGTAAAAAAAAAAATACATATTGTAAAAAAAAAATTCAAAATTTTTGGGGGGCCAAGGCCCCTTCCTGCTACCATAATAATCCGCCATTGGTTATCACCATGCATGCATGTGTGCATTAGGATGTGAGTTGCTAAGGGTGTAGTCTGATGAGACTAACTAAACTCTACTGGATATGGAACTCATGTAGAAAAAAATACATGTGTGAAGGGTCACTTGCGAGTTTGGTGGGGTGGTTCTCTCAAGAGTAGACTACATATAGCCAAACCAGAAGGGGATTTACATTGTCACACTTGATGAAGTGAAATGTGTGGTTTGAGTCTAGGCCTTGCTTGTTGGTAGGGCCTCAAGCATTGTCTTGAATCTGTCCTATCTATCCCAATGTGATAAGTGTATGGTCTCAATAGTCTATAGTAGTGATTATATCCAAAACATAATTTAAAAATAACATGTCTAACTTTACTAGAAAAGATTAACCCTAAAATACAATTATGTAAAATCTTCTTCAATAAATGAAAGTTTTCTCCATTTTTGTAGTATTGACATCTTTCTCATATGTAACATTCGGAACAAATAAGTATAGTTGGCAAGGCTGCAAAACATAGGGGTTTGTGTAATTTGTTAAAGAAAAAAGTTTACGTGTAATACTTCTGTTTATAATCTTAGAATATACGTGACTATTAAAAGTTTAATCTAAAAATTTAAAAATGATAGCTTGAAGTTTTCACAAAAACTTAATGAAATGTAGGGGAGGGATGTCACTCAATGATCCAAAAATATTGAAACATATAGTTAGGAAAAATCATAGAATATGTTGATGTAATTTTCTCAAATAAATGGTATTGTAATTTCACTACATAAATGAAAGAAACTATTTTATAACTACATAATAAAAACTATAAATTTTTTGATAAATAGTTGTTAGTTAGATAAAAGAAATAAATTCCTCATACAAAAGAATTAAGTTTTTATAACGATTGAAGAATAGTGGTTAGTTGTTACGCCTATTTATTAAAAAAGACATTTTAGTCTTTGTGTTGTTTTTGTAAATTTAAAATCTTTACTACTTCTTCAAAATTAATTGAATCTCAATGTTAATTTGATGAGTAAGTACATACAATTATTAATTATTAATAAAATTAACAAATTTAAAGCTAATACATTAAAAGCGTAACTTTTTTTTATTATACTAAAAACACTATATATTAATACTTATTGTATTGAATCTATTATTTATATTCTTTTTGGATTTAAACAAAGCATTTGATGCAGTGGAAGTTTTAAGTGTGGAAAGCAATATTGACTTCTACTTTATCTTGCAAATGGAAGTGTAGTCTTGGATAAGTCCATGAATTGATGAATATTTGGAAAAAACGAAGAGACATGTGTGTGCTTCACACAACGAAACATCTCTCATTGTCTTGTTCCTTGAATTGTTGTTAAAGACATGTTCTTGAGATGTGATGCTTGATGGTTTGGTAAAAGGGTTTTTCATCCAATATCTTTGACATACAGCTAACAATTCCCTTTCTTATCATCATGTACGCAACTTACTTTTAGTTATACCAAAACACTGATATATGGGACACTTCCTACACCTTCCAACTCCAACCATGAATTCAATGTTCACCTAACTATTACTGTGAACAAACTGTTCATACTTTCGCAAGCATCTTAGCTACAAGAATAAAGAGAAATAAAGTTATCTTTAATTTCACAATATGATCGATTTAACTACTTCAATTTGATACCACACCTAATCTTATCATTAGAAGATGGAGACATGATATATGGTTGTCTTAATCAACAATTTTAAATGTGGAAGATGCTTCCATTAATAAGTTAAAGAAATGATACTGAGGGTGTTTTCGATAGTTGTTCGTACAACGTTTGATGTATATCTAAAAGGAAAACTTGCTCTTCTAATGCCGGTTTTAGGTATTTAAATGTTAATTAATTATAGTGATTTAGTCTTTTAATTTATTATTTTAGTTCATTTTAATTTTTTCATTGTTTTTTGTTCAATTTCCTTTAATTTTTTTTTTAAATGTTCAATTTCGTAAAAACTGTTACATTTTTAAACTAAAGTATATATTTCTTCCGTCTTTACACTTTGTGAAACTCATGAAAAATATCATCTTTAACCTACAATATGTGAAAGTTATTTCAGCGGTGAAATTTGATTATGAAATAGGGCAACTTTTGACCCATTTATTTTTATACAAACAAAAATTATTATATAATTTTTCGAATTTCACTAAATTTTATGTATTTAATCATATCAAATCTCCATACATATATAAAAGAAAATTTTGACACCTCAACAAAAAAAAAAATTGTTGAATATCTTCCACTAGTTATATTATTCTCTTATGAAATTTTGTTTTTCATATAAGAAATATAAGAAACACTATATGTATTTATTGGGGAGAACATATTATATTACTTTGAAATGAAGAAATGAAATAGATATAAAGCTTAATTTAAAATCAAAATACAATCTTTAAAAATAATTTGAAAAAAAAAATTAACTTTTATAATTTTGCATAATTATGATATATTCACGCCGAGAGAGTTATATATACTTTTTTCTGGAAGTATTGAAATCTAATTAATTAAGGGGTTGATCTCTTTCTATAAATGTTCTTTGTATATGTGAACTTAAAACATTAAACTTGTATGTATATAGTCACAAGACATTATTACCTATCAATGAAACCACACCATATGCCCACCAACCCTATATCCTATATATAAATAGTCTTTACTAACTAGAAGAAAAAAATTATTTATTACCTTTTATTAATTATGAACTAATATAGAATTCCTCTTGCCTTACATTTTGATCCGTATGTATCCCTTTAGACATTTTTTTCTTGGAAATAGTAAGAACATAATTTATTTATAAAAGGAAAGTGTGGCATGAGATTCAGATTAGCATAACCCAAACCCTAATTGGTTACCTTTGGCTACATTCCATCCAAACTTCTTCTTTTATATTCAACAAACAAAGAGACCAAGTATATCTTTGATGTTCCAATCAAATAAAGTCAAATAACACACGATAACTCTGAATAATAAAATAAATTTCAGATGAAAATATGTATTTGTCTAAATCAAATAAAGTTAAGAAACGAGAACTAACAACAGAAAATACTTCCTAGGCTAACTATGAGTATAAGTTAAGGAGCGGAGCGGGGAATAATAACAGATAATTCCGTTAATATTGAAAAGCGAACCAATTATATTAACATACGATAATTCCGAACAATAAAATAAATTCTAGATGAAAATATGAATTTGCCTAAACTAAATACATCAAAGTTAAGGAGCGGGGACTAATAACAGAAAACACTACTTGGGTTCCAGGTGAAATTTGGACAAAATATCAAAGTATCAAGTTAGATTTTTCATATACAATTTTTTTAATTAAAAAATTATTTCTTTTATGTAAACCATTCTCATACAATAATTCACACTTTTTAATATTTAATCTTTCTAATTCATTAAATTCACATAAATTGGTATTTTAATTTAAGACTATTTAACTAATTCATTGTATACAGCGAAAAATATAAAATATCAACATTTTATAATGTATGGTTATACTAATTTGAGAAAATATAATTAGGGTTCATGTAATTTCATAAAAAATATTTCTAAAATTATAGTTAGAGTTCATATTAATTTGGGAAAAACTTTTTTTGGAAGAAATATCGTAATGAAAAAAATCATAAATCTAACATATATATATATATGAATAATATTAGGATACTGATTGAGATCTTGTAAGTATGCATTCTTCGTTTTCTCAGTTTTCCAATTTCCTTTTCCCAATTTGTCTTTTTTTTATTTCACACTTTCTTGATGACTTGTGAAAAAATCTTATAACTAGACATGGAACCTTAATCCCTTTAATCCATTTATTAACCAAGGTCCATCAAATTAATTTTTGATTTAATTTTTAAACAATAAAAATAATATATATATATAATATATATATATATATATATATATATATATATATAACTTAATAAAAATAATATAATAATACAAATTTTAAATATATATATATATATAATAAAATTAAAAACTTGGGAGTCATGCCTCTCTTAGTCCTTACTAAATTTCCTCAATGCTTAGGTTGACTATAAAAGTAATCATTTTCAAAAAAATTGAAGTGGATAATGATGAAAACCATCCTTTTTTTTTGGTTTTTAATATTGAAAAGTAAGCCAATTATGTCAACACACAATAACTCCGACAAAAAAATATTATGAACACCGTTAGATCGACTGAGTGCAGCAAAGGATCTCCGAACTTATGAACACCACTATTTTAAGAGATAATATAGAGAAGAAAAGAAGTGCACTTTTGAGAGAATTCTTGTTTTTGTTGTGTCTTTTCCCATGCACCTAGGTGGTATTTATAGGTAGAAAAGAGAGACACAAGAGTCAATTGTAATAAAAAAAAAAATATAGCAGTTAACCATAAATAACATTAACCCATAAAAGTAAAAGTTCATGAAAACTTGAGTAATAGTAGGATTTTTATTTTACTTATTTATTTTTTAAAATTATATTAAAATATTTCCAACAATCCTCCAAATAATTTAAAAAATAAAATAAAACAAAATATATTATCTTTTAAAACAAATTATTGTAGTTCAATGTAAGGGACCTTCCAGGTTTGAGACTTATACCTAGTGTTTATAAACTTTCACCGAGAAAATGTAGAGACTTGATTGTCTTGAGCTACATCTCATATGACCGAGTTTTAGTAAATAACACATACAATATCGGTGTTCATTATAGGTTTTAATCAGTGGGTGCACGTGACCTTGTGCATATATCTTGTTTCATGAGTGTCATTTAGAGACTTGCCCATGTCTCACAATGTTGGCCCCACCATCACATTCACTAGGTAAACCCTCAAAGGGTGGTTAGGGCGGTTTGTGTCTCACACACCTACAATAATTGTCATTGAGTTTATTAAGATGTATTTTATAAAATAAGCATAATAATGCATATACCTCAACCTTATTATTGTCACAATGTATAGTACACCTCGTCATAGGAATGAGACATAAAATTTAATCACATTAGTTGGTGTACTTTAGTAAACAACAACTTCGTTGTTACCCATTGAACTCCATTCACGTGGAGATGAGTGTCCATTATTGCAACTCTGTTGAGTCATATTGCATGAACAAATTAATATGTTATTTTTTGTTTTAATCGATTGAAAGTGTACTGTTCTGCAATATTTGCATTTTGATTACGTGGATAGTTTGATACAAATAAAAGGGATTTAAAGTTCTTGAAAGTTAAACAAAGTTTTACAAAGCCAATTCAAACCCAAACACCCCCCCTCATGGCTAAACTATCCATTTCAATACTTACAAATACTAGATCTTCCAATAATGAGCAAACCTCCAATGAAGAAATCATGAGACATTTCATCTACCTTTCAACATGTTATTGCACCGCAAGATAAAAGCACTATAAATAGGATTAAACCAAATAAAGGTTCCAACACATAAAGCAAATTTATACATGTATGCGCTTCAAGTTGTTGAGTATCAATAAACTTCGAAGTATCGAACCTTTTAGAATTTAATTTTAATGGTTCAGATCTACATTGTTATAATATTAACATGAATTTAGTTTTTGTAAACTTCGAAGTATCGAACCTTTTAGAATTAAAGAAAAATATAAATTAGTTTTTGTAAATAATAACCAACAAAGATAACATTGTTATAATATTAATATGAATTTACTATCCAAATTACACATATGATGAAATTAAATATAAGCATCCATATCACTATAACAATATTATTATTTATCTTTTCTTTTCTTTACTATTCTTCTTGTTCACTAAATATTTAAACTTTTTCAAGTCTTGTGGCATCTAAACATCTTCCTTTTTCCTTGTTTTTTGTATTATAATTCAAGGCTTTCCAAGGATAAGATGTAACAGAATAATTCATCCCAAAGTCTCTAATCTTATACACCTTATCATTTTTTCTAACCTTCGTTCTTTGTACTTAAACATGTTTTCCTACAACTCAAAAAATTGAAAAATATATACATTTTAGCCAATCACTAGTGCAAATATGTTAATTGTTTTAGTAAAAGAAATGCAAAAATATAATTTAATACAATAATAAGAAAACAAAACCTTGAAACATTAGATGTCATATCTGCACCTCAATTATCTACACCAATGTAATATCATTAGGAGAATAAAATACTCAAACCTTACTATCTCACATATCTAAACAACAAATTGAATAGTTAATATATATACAAAACTGATATAAAAATATATACATAACTCATATAATCAAACTCCTAATATCAATTTGATACAAATAGTGATACCTCAAAAACAATTCAAAGAAATAAATGAATGCTTTTGTTTCTATTGTATTTTCCTTCTCCCTATAAAACAAGTCCACATAGCCATAAATGAAAAGGGGGTTATTTGCCCTTCATCCCATCACCAAGGTAAATACCATTCACTCTTCTTCCCTTATCTGATAGAGAGATAACAAATCTCTTCTTCTATTACTTTTCAGTTAGTTTAGATATTGTTTTTTTCAGTTCCCGTTTTCTGTTTTTACCTTCTCTTTGTATGTATACCTTGTACCTTTTGTTGCTGTAATACACTCTGCATTCTTCTCTATTCAATAATAATGAGAAGCTTTCTCTCGAGCATTTTGACAAACACTGTCATGGCCGCTGCATATTCTTTCTCCGATCACCTTTCTAACCCTACCTATCCTTTATTTCTCCATCCCGAAGAAAATCCAGCCCTAATTCTTGTTACTCCCCCTCTTTCGGACAATTGTCTCATTGTGCAGATGGATACTTACCAAACAATTGGAGTAGCTATAAAGTACCAAGGGCTCTTTTATCTCCATAGCAGTAGTAATAATAGTGCTTCAGATTCAGAATAAAATCATTTCCCTTCTATTTTTAATAACACTAGTGATTCTTGTAATTTGTGGCACATGAAACTTGGCCATCCTTCAAATAAAGTTTTTCAAACATTGGCCTCTTAATATCCTGATATTTCTTTTCAATCTATTAATGCTTGTGATGTATGTGCCTTTGCTAAACAAAAACTTCTTCAATTTTCTACTAGCAAAACTAAATCATCTTGTTTCTTTCATCTCATTCATGTTGATATTTGAGGCCCAATTTCTACTACTTCTATTGATGGATATAAATATTTTTTAATCATTGTAGATGACTATAGCCGTTTCACATGGGTTCTTCTCTTGAAACACAAAACTGATGTCAAAACCTCACTTCAAAATTTTATCATTTTAACATAAAATTAGTTTTCTTGTAAACTTAAGATATTAAGGTCTGATAATGGAAAAAAGTTTTCTATTAATGAATTTTACGCTACTAAAGGTATTTTTCATGAGACTACTTGCTACTCCCCAACAAAATGACATTATTGACTCCCAACCCTGTTTTTGAAAAACATATCTCCTTATGAAAAGATTCATTCCATAAAACTTGATTTTTCAAACCTACAATTTTTGGATGCCTATCATACTCAAGTTCTCCTACTGCAGGACGCACAAAGCTTGATTCTAGGGGTATTAAATGCATTTTTCTTGGATACAAATCTGGAACCAAAGGTTATGTGTTGTATGATTTGCATTCACACTCTATTCTTGTATTACGTAATGTCATTTTTCATGAAAACATTTTCCCTTTTCATACTTCTTTGACCCCCCATTTCCCTCCTACAAATGATGATTTTTCTGATGTTACCATTTTTGACTTTCCAAATATTGCACCTGTTTCCACTGCTACAAATTACACACCAGATAATGCTCCTAACATTGATTCTGAAAGCACTATTGTTTATACTGCTAGACAAAGAGTATCTCTCAGGGCTAAAAGTAGATCTAGGTACTTAGACCAATTCTATTGTGGTGCTACTTCAACCATTTCATCGTCTTATTCCACTTCGTATCCCATACATTTGTTCCTTTCATATGATACTTGCTCTCCTAACCATGTTTCTTTTTGTCACAATATCTCTGCACAAGTTGAACCTTCATCCTTTAAGGAAGCTAGCAAATTTGAGTGCTGGCAACAAGCCATGAATTCTGAACTAGATGCTCTTGAAAGGAACAAAACTTGGACGTTGGTTAATCTCCCTACCGGTAAGAAGATCATTAGTTGTCGTTGGGTTTACAGGATTAAGCACAAAGCAGATGGTTCTATTGACAAATATAAAGCCCATTTGATGGCAAGAGGTTTTACTCAAACTGAAGGCCTTGATTACGATGAAACTTTTTCTCCAGTTGTTAAAATCACCATTGTGCGTCTCATTCTTGCCATTGTAATGCCCACTTTGTTTTCTGCCCTGATTTTAAGGGCCTATCCTAATCAGATGGGCCTGACACTAGCCCATAGAGTGCCAAAGACCCTAAACAGCCCCAACACCTTCATTTCCTACACTTTTTGGAAATCAGTTTCCCTCATTCTCTCTTAGAGCTACAGCCGTGCTCTACTAAGGTTTAGCCCCAATCTTGGTCCAATAGCTCAAACTCGTTTCCTACTCCATGTAAGTTATTCTCCAGCTCATACCTCTCCCCTCTAATCATATTTTCGCATTTCTAGTTAGGGTTTCATGATAAGCTTGTTTTAAAAATCTGTTTCGCTATTTTCCAGCTCATTAATCCATTATTAAGGTTGTTGTGCTCCACTGTTTGGTGTCGAAGTATTTTACTAGCTCTTTCCAGGTAAGGAAAGCTAGGGTTCCTCGTATTTTGCTGATTGTTTGTCCATTTTTGACTTGCCTCGAGTTTGTATGACTTGTATGCTACTGTGGTTGTATGGAATGCTTCGTTCCGTGTTTTGGGTATGTAAGTGTGGTTGCTGCAGGTACGAACAATCGCGAGAACTGATATTCTCGCCCAAGCGAGCCCGTCTCGCCTAGGCAAGAATAGTAGAGGCTGGCTCAGGTTCCTGCTCTCGCTCTCGCTCAAGCGGAGAGCTTTCGTTTTGAGCGAGGTGTCATCTCGCTCAGGTGAAAGGGGCTCGCCTAAGCGAGAACTCGTGGGAGCCTGATGTGTTTCGATGCAGTTGTAGCTCAGGCGAGAGACCACACTTTGAGCAAATAGTAGTCTCACTCAAGCGAGGGGGTCTCGCCCAAGCGAGAACTCGCAAACCCTATTGTACGTTCTGTTGGCAGTCTTGCCTAAGCGAGGTTCTGCAACTTGAGCGAGAGACCTCTTTCGCTTGAGCGAGGGCCCATGGCTTGAGCGAGACTGGTGCAGGGATTTGCTCTATGATTGTTCTTCTCTCTGTTTTGGTTGATGAGCATTGGCATGATTTGATTACTCTTTTAAAGCATAAATCGGGTGAATATCCATGAGCAAAATGGTTTATGGGTTATAATTGATAATTTTAACATGATTTTGGCATGTGACATGTGTGGGATGGTTGGTTATTAAAGTGACATGGAATTGGTATGAACAATAATTTTATATTGGTTGATGGAACATGATGTTGGTGTAGTCAGGACGTAATTCCACGATAGTTTCGTGGTGGTGCCTCATTGGTCAGGACGTAATTCTATGAATCTCTAGGTGAGATCTCATGGTGGTGCCTCATTGATCAGGACGTAATTCCACGACGGTCGCATGGTGGTGCCTCATGGTTAAGACGTAATTTCATGACTCTTGTTAGTGGGAGTTTATGGTTGTGCCTCATACTTAGGATGTAATTCCACGAAGTTCATGGTGATGCCTCATACTTAGGACATAATTCCACGAAGTTCGTGGTGGTGCCTCATTATATAATTTAGTAAGGATTCAAGGTATGGATTGCATCCTGACACTCTAAATAATCAGTTAGTCTCACGTAGAGCGTACTGACTCAAGTGGTGAGAGTAGTAAGAGGCCTTAGATCTTTTAAGGCTAACCTTGTGAGTGGTAGGGTGAAACCTCTTGGCAATTGGCTCTGCAGAGCAGTAGAGGCCACCACAAGTGCAAGCATCCAGTGAATCTGACTAATTATACGTATCCGGATAAGTCGTGTCATGAGTCTTAGTGTGTTGTTTGCGAGTCATCACATGATTGGTTGAGGTATGTATCTTTGATTATGAAAATGTATGCAATCATATGATAAAATGTTTTTCCTACTCTAGCTTACCCTTTCTACTTGTTGTATGTTCTGTGTGTGTGGTTTTCTCTTTTTGCGATGATCATCAATTCCTTGATGGGAGCAGATGTGAGAATTCCTCATGGTCGTCAAGGTGATGGAGACTTCGCTGCTTAACTTTGGGTTGGATTTTCGCTGTCCAAGTTTCTTTTAGGGTTGTAGCCAATGTATTGTTTGCCTCTTGGAAAATTATTTTGAATACTGTTGATCCTTGTACTCCGTTTTGCATTGACATTGTGGTGTGTCTCAGTATTTTATGTTTAGTACCTTGGTTATTTGTAAGGAGTGACATAATACTCCATGACTTCGCCTCTTATAGTATTATGTGTGGCATTTCATTTAATTAAGGTTATTATTTAAATGGGGTCTTACAACAATTATTGCTGCCAATCAATGGTTTCTTCATCAACTAGACGTAGACAATGCTTTCCTTCATGGTGATTTAACTGAAGAAATCTATATGAAGCTTCCTCTTGGTCTGTGTCCTTCTAATCCCAATCTTGTTTGCAAGCTTAAGAAATCTCTTTACGGATTAAAATAGGCCAACAGGAATTGGAATCATAAGCTAACATCTGAGTTACTGTCTCTCGGGTATATACAAAGTTCATCTGATCATTCGTTGTTTATCAAGCATTCTCCTTCTTCTATCACCATTATTTTGGTTTATGTTGATGATATCCTGTTATCTAAAAATAATTTCTCTAAAATCACCACTTTTAAGAATCATCTCCACAGTAAATTTCGCATTAAAAACCTTGGAGATCTCAAATATTTTCTGGGTTTTGAATTTGCTAGATCTAAAGTTGGGATATCTATAAATCAAAGAAAATATTGTCTTGAATTAATTTCTGAAGCTGGTATGTTAGGGAGTAAACCAGCCACAACACCATCTGACCCCTCTATAAAATTGCATGTTGATGAAGGAACTCTCCTCACAGATCCTTCTTCTTACTGTCATTTGATTGGGAGGTTAATATACCTTGCCAATACAAGGCCTGGCATTGCTTTTTTCGTCCAGTAACTTAGCCAATTGGTGTCTACTCCACGTCAACCCCATATGCAACAAGCCATGAAAGTTGTTAGATAATTGAAGAATGCTCCTGGTTCTGGATTATTATATACTGTTGATAATTCTTTTAGAGTTCATGCGTACTCTGACTCTGACTGGTCTACTTGTGCTACCTCTAGAAGATCTGTATCTGGTTTCTGTATTTTCCTTGGATTTGCCCTTGTCTCTTAGAAATCAAAGAAACAAACCACCGCTTCTAAGTCCTCATTTGAAGCTGAATACAGGTCTTTAGCCTCTTTGACCTGTGAACTCCAATGGTTGCACTACCTTTTCAACGATCTACATATCCCTTGTTCTACTCCCTACTCAGTCTATTGTGACAATAGTTCTGCTATCCACATTGCCAAGAATCCAACCTTTCATGAAGGAACCAAACATATAGACATAAATTGCCATGTTACTAGACAAAAGATTCAAGATGGTCTCATTAAACTCCTTCATGTGTCGTCTGCCAATCAAGTTGCTAATGTTTTTACAAAGTCCCTCTATCCTTCTTCTTTTAATTCTAGTGTATCCAAGCTGAACATGCATAATATTCATGTTCACCTTGAGGGAGGGTGATAGAGAGATAACAGATCTCGTCTTCTGTTACTTTTCAGTTAGTTTAGATACTGTTATTTAAGTTCCCGTTTTCTGTTTTTTCCTTCTCTTTGTATATATACCTTGTACCTTCCGCTACTGTAACACACTCTATATTCTTCTCTATTCAATAATAATGAGAAGCTTTGTCTCGAGCATTTTGACAAACATTGTCATCATCTTTTTTTTAAGCGATGGTTAATGGAGAATGGTGTGAGAAGAAAAAATATAACACATTCCTTAAATTGAATTGCGCTTGCAAGCAAAGTCTGCACCTTTTGTGCTAAAATTTTTCCAATTGTTGTTATTATTAAACCCCAATCCAACAATTAACCAAAATCCTGCACGTATTCTTCATCCTGCCACGTATGTCTCACTCTTTTCTTCCTCTCCTTTATACCTCTTCATGCAGATCATATATTAAAGTTACTATAAAGCATCATGAAAGAAAACAACAACAATTATATAACAGCATATCTAATTGCAAAAGCAATAAATTGGAATGAAAAGAAAAAGAGAAATTAATACCTTGAAGACTTAATGACTGGCTTCATAGAAAGATGAAATTATTATTATCAAACCTAATCAACGTTTAAAAAAAGTAAAAACAAATAAAAAGAAATCCAAAATTTATATAAGTAACTGTCCATCATATAGCCCCAATTAAAATCCTTTAATTTTTTTTTGGTTAATACAAATATTACTAAGAGTGAATTAAAAAAATTGAATTATATACACACACACACACACACACACACACATATATATATATATATATATATATATATATATATATATATATATATATATATATATACTACTAAAAATACTCATATTACATGAGAATTTTCTTGCAAATTTGTTAAAAAAAATTACAAAAAAAAACTTTTTTTTGCTATTTTTTCTAAGAATTTTAATTGGCAAGTAATTCTTTCGTGGGTAATTATTTCCTACAAAATTATAAAATTCGCAAATATTTCCTACAAAATTTGTTGCAAAAATTGTTTTATACAAAATATTTTGCAAAAATTTGGCAGCAATTTCCTGTAATTTTTTTCATAACATAATTTATAAGTATTTCATACAAAAGAAATTTCAAAAAAAAAAATTGGCCGAAAATATGCTTTTGTTTAGTAGTGATATAAAATTAACATGATAATATATAATTATACTTATTAATTGAATTTAATAAATAAATAAATAT
>Ga0214544_1010275_pt1 | contig 13903 bp, 7 predicted proteins | sample CNSS3metaG_FD_160074 | JGI IMG/M metagenome (GOLD analysis project Ga0214544, IMG submission 160074) | Root nodule microbial communities from cowpea collected in UCLA plant growth center, Los Angeles, California, USA - CNSS3 | ecosystem: Host-associated > Plants > Roots > Nodule | place: USA...
GTATAAAAGCCTTAATTTTTCAGCATTGTACTCACTCTTGAATTTTTGTGCAATAGACACTTTGAGTTGAGAACACTCCTCACTATTGCCACTTGAGAGTCATCTTTTAGAGAGCTTACTCTCTTTAGCTCTAGCCCCCTTCCTAGGCTAGAACCACCTCTAAATCATTTATTCCTTTCACCTATCCATTGCAAGCAAGAGCCTACAAACTTGCCTTCCACTCTTCCATGCTTCCTCCATCATTTCCGCTGCACTTGGAGCTTCATGTCTCCACCAAGCTCCATCACAGTGGCACCCGACGCAAGTATTTACTTTAAATTGATCTTTTCTTCTCCAAAACATGCTCTTTTAAGTTCTTACTTGTTTTCCTCCACTAGAATTGTTGTTTATATATTTATTTCACACATTTAAACAAAGAGATTAGAATTAAAACAAGCATAAAACAACTAAAACATAAACCAATACAAGACACAATATACTCGGGGTTAAAATAAGATAAAAAGGTAGGAAAAAAGTTTATTTATTCAAACAATAGACACAAAAAAATGGTAAAAATGGATGTTATCAACTCTCTCACAATTACAACCTTGCTTGTGCTCAAGCAAAAGCTAACTTGGCTTAGGAGTACGACTACTCAACAAAGGTCAAACAACTAAGATGCAAGTTCACACAACCAATTCGGATAACATTCATTAATGCTCCTTTCATTTCAACACCAATCCAAAGAGAATATGTGCAACCTTGCAAATCCCTAGTTGTGATGCTCACAATGTAAACATCACAAGAATGAATATACATGTTTTAAAAGAGATTAATAACTATAACATAAATGTTCCATTGATCAACCCAAGAATTCAATCCTCACTAGAAGAAAGTGTTTTAGTCAAGCACACTAGTGTATAAGGGTATGTGTTATTCTCTCTTCCACCATTAATTGCACACAATTTCAATTTGTTTTTTTCATTTCAATAGTCAAGAGTTATCAAAACATGCAAACACCAATAAGGACTTTATTTGGTGAATTATGACAATGCTAGGAAGAGGAATGATGTTTCTAGGCAGCACGAATGAGTAAAGAGAGAAATCACATCAACTTGACAAATTTTGCATTCAACCCTCTTTTATTTGTACTAGAACACAACCAATTACCACATTGCAACCACATTATCCATTTCTTTCTTTTTCGCTTTTTATCTTTTTGCTTTTTCTTTTAAAGATGACATATTTACAACAACGCATTACCTTAACTACAACCAATTCTACTTTGTTTCATGCTTCCCCTCTTTTGATAACTTCCCCCACACTTGAATCATCCTAAAGACAATTAATTGTTTTCTCTCTCCACTTAAGGTATGGTGGTCAATCATTTTTAGCAAGGCTCAATGGTTTAAAGATGAAGGAAATGTGCTTTTAATGCTCAAGAGGTTTGCACAAAGATTGTAAAGTAGAAAAACAAGTTGGCTTTTTCGGTCAAAAAATTATGCAAGGAATGGAGAATGGGCTTGTTCAAATGAAAAACAACTAGCCATGAAAATCAAGAAAAGTTAATTGTAAGTAAAAAGTGGTGGCACTCAATAGTGTAAACTTTGACGCACACGATCTCACCCGGTTTTGTTCTTTGGTTTCTTAAAATTGTCATAAAATTTTCCACAATCATTAACCGCAGTAAAAACAATGACAACATTCTTAGAATACAAACATGAGGACAACCACAAACACTAATTTTGACATGATCACAACATACTTTCAGTGTAATCCAAAATTAATTTATGAGCAAAACTCACTCAAATTCATGAAACCAATGCATTCATATTTATCAAACCATCCACGTCACACTTTGGATTATTGAAAGAAAGACATGAAAATGGAAAGGGAAGGAAATCAAAATATTTTTGGTCAAACCAACTTGCTGCTCAAATTCATCGGCTTCTTGTGCATTCTTCTTCATCAACACACGTACCTATCACTCACAAGAACACCAAGAGACTCAAACAAACACGTTAGCCCAATTTTTATAGAAACACACATTCTAGAATCGAAAATTGAAAAACATAAAAACAAGGAAGAGAATTCAAAGGGGAAAAACATAAAAATAACAAAGAGAAAATAGAAATGCAAAAACATAAACACAAACACACCAACCAAACAACGAATGTAATACGCATAGTGATTGCAACAAATTTGCCAAACAACCTCACTCAGATTCCTCTTATTGCAAGATTACTTAGTACTTTCCTAAGGTGATGAATACTACTTTCCCTGTTCTCTAAGGTAAGAACACTCAAATTCCTCTTCCTATGTCTATCTAAGCCTCTCAAACCTTATCCAATTCCTTGGACTAAGCATGTATCAAGGCTTGCATTAAGAACCAAAACAATGGGGGACAAACACACAATCTGATCCTAATTACTTGCATTATTTGGTTTGATTGGGTTAGTTAAGTTGTTGAAATCTCATTCCTAGGACCTTCCAACAACTAGATCAAGCTCTAAGGCGTACCCCAAGACAAGCTTTAAGCACAAACCAAACCAATGGAAAATATAACATCTATATAAAAATTGCATAAAAGGAAACACAAGAAAAGAAAATACACGACAAAGTCTAAAAGAGTCACAAATAGTCAAATTGCCTTATGTCAAAGCACAAGTCCCCTACAATGGCACCAAAAACTTGTTAGTGGGAAACAACAAGTGCATTCGTCGTAGGTAGAAAATAATAAATATTGTTCTTTCCACAGGAACTTGTGCAATACATGATAACTTTCTCAATTCGCAACTCAAATAGATAACAAAGATCTCAAAAACACAAATGAACTCTTTTTGGTATTTTATCAAATAGTTAGTGTGCAAAAAAATTTTATAACACAGATTATATATAATTGTCAAGACTATATTTCATTCACTTCATTTTCATGTATTCGCAAACATCTCAATTCTAATTTCATGTCAAAATCAACTCACAAGAATACTCAAATCCTATTCCTAATGACTATGAGCCTCTAATAACTTATCAAGTTCTAATTCCTTGAATCCTTAGCAAGCAACCATGTGTTGCAACCTAAATTGCGATGAGGTGGCAAACCATAAAAAATGGTTTGGAAAAGGAGTACCTATAAAAATAATTATTTTTAGTGGGGGCTATATTTAGTGTTTCCAGAGGTTTTAACCCCAATTTATGGGTTTACCTAGGGTTTGCAATTCCCCTATATTGTCAAGACTATATTTCATTCACTTCATTCTCATGTATTCACAAACATCTCAATTCTAATTTCATGTCAAAATCAACTCAAAAGAATACTCAAATCCTATTCCTAGTGACTATGAGCCTCTAATAACTTATCAAGTTCTAATTCCTTGAATCCTTAGCAAGCAACCATGTGTTGCAACCTAAATTGCGATGAGGTGGCAAACCATAAAAAAATGGTTTGGAAAAGGAGACACTACAAAAATAATTATTTTTAGTGGGGGGTTATATTTAGCGTTTCCAAAGGTTTTAACCCACATTAATGGGTTTACCCAGGGTTTGCAATTCCCTTAGAAGAACCAACGTGCATGGGGTTCTGAAAACCCCCACTACTACCTAGGGTTCTTCTAAGGGTTTGCAGGTAGTACTAGGGATTTTTAGCAATCCCTGGAAAAGCACAACTTGCATGGGGTTCTGAAAACCCCCACTACTACCTAGGGTTCTCAAAACCCTCGCTATTGTCTGAGGTTCTCAAAACCCTTGCTACTGCCTATAGTTTAAAAACCTGATATTGCATGTTTATTTGTTTCGTATGTTTTAATAATACATAAATCCAAAAATAAAAGAAAAATTATAAAAGACAAAGATTTTAGAATTTTGGTATTTATAATTCATGAATATAACCATTATAAAAGGAATAAAGAACAAAGTCTACAATGTTAATATCAAACAATATAAATGACAAAGCGTAAAAGTTAAAAATAACAAATCATTACAATATTATTTGTTTTAAATAAGAAAAATAGACATAATAAAAAATTAAATAACACCCTCGTAATGCAGTGCTTGATGTTAATCAATCATGATGGTCATGCTTTTTTATTTTCAATCATGATGATCATGCCATAACTCTTTAATGACCATCCCTATTCTTCTTCTCATCTTGCTGTAGTTGTTGTTGATCATGTTCCACAATCTCTTTCTTCTTCGATGCCTTTTCTACAACCATAAGCATCTTTTCCTCCACCCAAAAATATGAGAGAATGACTAGCTTATCATATTAAACTTTATCCTGCCACCAAAATAAAGAAATAATATCCAAATAGAAAACTAAAGAAGGGAATAAGTTTTATTTAAGTCTAGAACAAATTAAGTGCTCAAATTTCCATTATATTCTTAACATCCAACAAAAACAGCATTATGAAAAAAAAAAATACTATTTGATACAGTAGAACCAAACAACAAAACAACATTATATACCAATTCTGTCAAGTTTCTAGATAAAAGTTTATTATTTGAGAAATCTAAGGCTTTGTGCTTACTTACTATCTCAAGGAGAAGAGATAATTTCACCAATATTTCATAAATCATAATTGCTAATAATGTTGGAAATATCAGTGGAGAGTTTGCAAGACAAACTTTAATCCAATGCAGAGAATATTAAGAAAAGGATGCCAAAGTGCCTTGTCGGGTATCACAGAATAGTACTACCTATGTCACATCAATCAAATAATGATTCATAAATGGGTAACATGTCCAAAAGTTTTGGTCAATTAAATATGTCATGTAAGGGAAGGATAGAAATAAAAATTGTTCACTATCTTTCACGTTATATGAAAACCCCTAGTTTACTATATTCAACATTATGCCAAAGAAAAAACCTCTAAAATAGATTCATGCATGGCTTGGTTATGCACATTAACACACAAATAATGATATGTAATTATGCATTTGTGGATATTTAGTGAACACATATTAGGATGGGGAAATGAGTGTAGGTTTCATGTATATTTATTTGTAGTTTTATTTCACCTTTCGTGATCTAATGTGTTCAAGGGCAGAATCAAGTTGTTGTTCTAAACTCTGAAGTCCTCTAAATATTTAAGCTATCAAGCTCTTCTCCCATGAAATTCCTAAAAGGAAGCACTAAAATTGTCACATTCAATTGCTAGAAACAAAATTATACAATGACATTCAAACAAATGATATTCATTGACTATCAAACATGAAATTAACAAGAAAAACTAACATACTACCTCAGAATTAACAGGAGAGTAGTCACATACTACCTCAAAGGAGAATAATGTAAATAGAGGAGAGTAGTCACAAATAGTTTCTTACGTGAGACATATTTAAGAAACCAAGCTCTCCTTTGTTACACCCCATGAAAACAACACTATGAGAAGATTAAGGCACAAACATTATTTGTTACATCATGAATCTCATTGAGAAACAAAATTAATGAGGGGAAAAATCAGTTGGTTTGTAAGTTATATTAGCAACCCCCTCCTTCCCCAAGTTTAATTGACACTTTTATAGTATAATGAAAAATGATCTAGATGAAAAAAGGTTACCACCAAGTCCTCTCCTGCCTTCTTTGCTTTTTGATTTAACCATAGGATTGCATAATTTTTCAGGAGTTTCATTTTGAATCTGTAGCATTCAAAAATCCAGAAAAATAGAAGACATCATAATTAATTGAATACAAGAGATGGAAATGACCAAGAGTTACAGCTAAAGTCACAGAGCTTACTGCTAAAGTAGATCAACCACTAAATACATGAAGTCTCCATCTCTTTAAAGCTTTAAAATAGGGAATTCTTGTTCCAACGTATGAGCCACCAAAAACGAACCAAGGGTTTTCAATTTTTGTTCCACTAAGCTTTGCATTTAAGGAATTCTACGTGAAAATGACAGCAAGATATCAAATAAAATGAGTAGCAACGTAATAAACATCATATACAACAATGGATTATCAATCACGTGACTTTTAGCAAAGTATACAAGTCAAGATAATCAATTATTATTAAACTTGAAGTGGCATGTAGCATTTATCATTTATGTATGTGTATTTCCTACAGTTTGGACACAGAGACACATACCAGTTGAAATAGACAATATGCAGGTAGCAATCTACAGGGTAGTCTTCTTCACTCAACCTGTAGCACTCAACCAATGAAATAAATTAAGATATTCAAAATTTGAGCTACACCATATAATGTTTCTGCATTTACCTAATCAGCTATATTAACATTCATAATTTATATGGCCAATATATATTTAGTAGAATCCATGAAACATGGCAATAACTGGTCAAACAAGGATTGCCATTATAAGTAACTATTTATTACACCATTCAACAAAGCACATATCAACATAGCAACAAGAGAAAACTAGAAGAATATTAAATAAAAAATGGTAAAATTCCAATCAGAAAATTGACAAAAGAATCGACTGCCTACGAAAATCAAATAATTTGAAAGTTAAATCCAGGAGTGTAAATCAACAACAAAATCCACAAGTAGATTACAATCTAAATCTAGAAGCAAGAAGCAGAACCCAACTACTAGATAGCAATTATAGTTCAAAGTACTTAAAATATGAAAATAATTATTCAATAAACTCACCTTACGAGACCATCTTCACAAAATCATCGATCAATCTTTAGCTTCACCAACCTTTACTCGTTTTTCGTCTTTGAACCACACAAATTCTCTGTTTAGGTTAGTGTTCACAAAGGCTTTACATTTACAACTAATCAATCGAGTGTTTTAGGATAATGCTTTACCCAAAGTGTGATAATCTAACATTACAACTCACCTCCGGCACCAGTAACGGAGAATGAGAAGAGATAGGAGCTCTGTATTGCTGGAAGCACGCATTTTTCTTGGTGAGAAAGGGAAAACGATATTGAATGAGACAAAATGAAAGCATGAGATGAAATCGAAAGAGCAGTGACACGAAATTGAACGCAAAGGAGAAGAAATTGAAAGTAGGGAGACGAAATTGAAAGTAGGGAGAACGATGTTTATTACCTTGTGCTTCAAACACACATGGAGAACGGTGAGAGGCATAATCCAAAGACCGATGACCAGTCATTGTTTACACCCTTTTTAAAATCATGTTTGTATTACAATATTATCACTTACTAATATAATATCATACATATTTAAAAAATGTTTACACCCTTTTTAAAATCGTGTTTGTATTTACACTAGTATATATAAATATGATAAGAAATCATTCCCTTCCTGCCAAAAGTCTTTTTTTAATTTTTAAAATTAAATTAATTAATAAAATAAAAATGAAAAAAAAATTTAATTTATATATATATATATATATATATATATATATATGTGTGTGTGTATATTCTTTTATATTTTATTTTTTATCTAGAAACAAAATTCTCTTTTCATTTAATTTTTAAAACATAAATTAAAGAAACTTATTTTTAATGAATTTTTATTACTTTTTAAACTAATTTATTTTTACTTCTTTTTATTTAACACTTATTTTTATCTTTTTGGAAAATAATTTTTATTCACCTAGACAAAATTGGATGTTGACAACATACATTAAGTTCAAGAGTCTTAGGATTATTAATGAATCATGTTATATCCCTATATACAAGCTCCATTAGAGATTCCATTTCAGTTCTAGGTTCAAAAGACATTTTCTAACACCTCAAAAACCACAAATCATGAATGGATGGCCAAACCAAAGCAAGCATTAAGCATGGAAATCAAATAATAACATTAAAATGGAAAAACATATGTATTAACAACACAAATTACACAAGAATACAGTTCATTGCATCTAATCTCAACAAGAAAGGTTAGCTCTCCATGGTGGAGAACTTAGGGTTTTACAAAAGTGAAGAGTTAGGGAAGAAATTGGAACCAAAGAGTAGAAGCAATCCCTTTCTCAAGGTTCTTGGCAATTCCTTCATCCTCCAATTGCGCTTCCCATTTGCATTTCCACCTTCAATTTCATATACCACCTTCCTCCTTAACCCAAAAAGGGCAAAATCACCATTAATGAAGATTAAAGCCGAAGGACGAGAAGGGAGAGCTTCCTAGGATAGTCCTCTATCATTCTCTCCTTCTAGGAGAATTTGTCCTCAAATTCGTACACTTTAAGTTTAGTCTTTTATCAAGAAGTTTTATGACAATAATAATTGATCATTCAAAAGCCCAAGTGTGAATTAGAAAATTATTTTTAATGGTTACTTAAATTATTACTATAGGAATGCAGCTAAAAAGAAATAGGTTTAGCACTCGCTGTAATTATCATTAATACATCTAAACCATGAATATACTAATCATTACTTAATGGTCAATAAATATTTTAGTGACTATTCATATTGCGATTAAAATGTAAAATAATTGCTAACAAAAGTGAATTTTGATGTTGTGCGTCTGTTTTACCTCAATTAGCTACCTACGTTTGGTGAATCTTGAGAAGTGGAAAGTGGATTTTAGGTTAAACTATTCTAGACACTATAACAAAAATATTTAATAGCGTCAATAGTTCTCTGGCGGTTATAAAAACTGACTTTACTTAATTAAAAAAATTTAAATTTACATAAATATTTGTGGTCAGTTTCAAACTGGCGGTAAGTTTACTTCTTTTTTTTCTTACTTTATTTTTCTTCCCGCTCCATCTTTCCATCTTTCCCTTCAGCAACCCACTCTCTTCTTCCACATTTAATTTTCTTCCCGCTCCATCTTTCCATCTTTCCCTTCCGCAACCCACTCTCTTCTTCCACAATTGATATGCTTCTTTTTTACTGAATCCTGTGCACGAGCTTCTCGCTGAACCAAAATGAAAATGTTGCAGAGCCATCATCTCCCCGCTCATCCTCTCCACGCACGAACCATCATCTCTTCTCATTGTTCAAATCATTTTCTCTTTTGTTAGAGCCATCATCTACACTCATTTCATCATGAAAATCCTTTTCGTAAGTGTTTCCCCCCGTTATAACAGTTGTTTTTCTTTGTTTGTTTTTCTTATCACTGCAAATTTCAGTTTCACCTTGTTATAAACCTACTTTCAATTCTCTTAACCCTAACTTGAAATTTTGGGTTTCGGTGATAATTAGTTGCTGATTAGAGTTGATTCTTTGTTTTATGCTTTTTTAATATTTTAGACTGTGCCTATTTATGAAACTGTTGGATCTGTGAAGTTATAAAGTCTACAAGGATTATTGACTTATAAAAATGTTTGTTGTGTCTTCCTTAAAAAACAGGGGAAAAAATCTAGTTTCATAAACAAAGGTGTATAGGTTTTGTTTTTTTCACTCTGATACATAATAGCTCCATCCCACAATCATGAAACAAAGACCAAAGATTTGAGAGTTAATGCAATTGAAAAAGTATTGTTGAATTTTAGAAGTGTTTTTCTTTTTTCGCTCTTTGCAATTTATATTTTGCTAAAAGATGACTTTTTTTAGCCTTTCATTATCATTATTTAGATTTAAAGATGAAATAATTTTTTAAAACGCACAATTTTATAACTTCATGCAAAGTTATATACTCATCTTTAAAAGCCTCAAACATTAATACTTAAAAATTAATTAACTATGATAACAAGAGCCATAGAAAAATAACAAATCATTTCTAGAAAACTTATTGGCGTACATTAAAATAATTCATTGTGATAAAAAAAGAAGAGAAAGTTCAGTTATAATATCATATTTATGCTAAATTATTATTATTATTTTTTCAAACAATTCCTAATATTAATGAGAGGTATTTCTATTTTTAAAATATTTGTAGTAGTTTTTATTCATTTAATCTTATTTACTATTAATATATTTATTAGCTTTGCCTTAACATTGCATGAGAAGAGTCTAATAGCATAGATGGAACATGACAAGTATTAATCCATAGATCATGGTTAAAGAACACATTTAATGAATACACTTTAATTGGAAGAAAAGCAAAGCTAGAGTAGAAATGGTTTGAGTTGAGACAATTATCTAGAACTTATCTTGTTATGGAAGTTGTGTGTGAACTCCACAGCAACACTGGCAGTGACACTGAAACTGACTATATCCATCAAATTCTTTATTGAGATGTATAATGCATACACGAATCCAGACCAACATAACATTTCTATATAGAGCTGTTTTATGTTGATCTTTACTTTTCCAGAAAATTTTAGTTTCTGATGGAATTACATTCATTTCATTTTTTCAATTTTTGAATAATATTTAGACTGCTTTCATTGTTGTATAATTTTGAAAAGTTGAACTGAGTCAAAATTTTGAAGACATGCTATTAAAATCACTTCATGTTAGGGTTACATTATTCAATTGGTTTGTCTTATTCTGATGTAGACTCTGAAGAAAAGGAAGAGTTGTTTCTTAACTAAACTTTGAGGCTCATTAATGATTTCGAATAGACATTTGTGGAAGGTTTTATATGTATCTTAACTAAGTTTTGACTTATTGGTGAGCCAATGGACATGCTAGGCTAAGATTATATGCTAGGCTAAGGTTTTATAGGTATCTCACTACAATAATGTAGATGCCAAAAATATTTTGACTTTTTTTGTTGCCTATTAAAAACTAATTATATGGTTTATATTATACTAGGTTTTGCTCTACTAGGTACGTTGGAACACGAATACAACACTAACCTATAGATTAAGGTAATGTATGATTTAAAGTTTTTTGTATAAGTAATTTAAATTGTTTAGCACCTATCTTATATCTCTTATTTTTATATTCACTTAATGATTACACGTGTTTATATTTAGAGATGGATAAATCTTGGATTAAGTTGTCGTGCAATACACCAGAGTATTTAGTGGGACTAAATAACTTTTTGGATTTTGCCTTTCAATATGGTGCTAGTGCGAATACGATAGTATGTCCATGTAGTAAATGTGGCTTTAGGAAGTGGAGAACTCGGGAAGAAGTATATGACCATTTGCTTTGTAAACCCTTTCCTCAAGGTTACACATTTTGGTGTTGTCACGGGGAGCCAATATCGGGGGAGCCTATAATGGTAAATGGAGATGGCATGAGAAATACAGAATATGAATATCCAATGCAAATAATGATAAACGATGCATTTGGATTGTCCAACACGTACACCAATGAAGAGTCATTTAGAACCACAACATGGAGGAAATATTATGGCTCAAGAGTTATTTGATTTACTTAAAGATGGGGAGCAACCACTCTACGATGGATGCACAAAGTTTTCAAAATTGTCTTTCTTGGTGAAATTGTATCACATTAAAGTTTTGTGTCGAATTAGCAACAAAGCAATGGACATGATCCTTGAGTTGTTGCACGATGCCTTTAAACATGCAAACATTCCTTCATCTAATTACGATGCGAAGAAGCTCCTCAACAAGCTTGGTCTTCATTATACTAAGATTCATGCTTGTCCTAACGATTGTATGTTATATTGGGGAGAGGATGAAGGTAAAGAGGAATGTAAAACATGTAAGAGATCTAGATGGAAGCAAAAGGGTCATGAAACTACTAGTAAACACAATTTGATTAATGAGAAGCAGCAAAAAAAATTGCCAGCAAAAGTTTTACGGTACTTTCCATTAATCCCACGGTTGAAAAGGATGTTTATGTCTTCAAAGATATCTAAGAGTATGGTTTAGCACACTGAGCATAATAACAATGATGGGTTGATGAGGCACCCGAGAGATTCAAAGGCTTGGAAGACTTTTGATCTAAAATATCCTGATTTTGCTTCGGATCCTAGAAATGTACGATTGGCTTTAGCAAGTGATGGTTTTAATCCATTTGGATCTTTAAGCAATAGTTATAGTATTTGGCCATTGGTTCTCATTCCATACAACACTCCTCCATGGATGTGTATGAAGCAAATGAACTTTATTCTCTCAAGCATAATTCCTGGAAAGCGAATGCCAGGTAATGACATTGATGTCTACATACAGCCACTTATAGCAGAGTTGAAAGAGTTGTGGGAAAAAGGTGTTGAAACATATGATGTCTCAAAGAATGAAGTATTCATGATGCGAGCATGTCTTTTATGGACAATTAGCAACTTTCCCGGTCTTGGGATGCTTTCAGGATGGAATACTTATACCGGCCTAGCTTGTCCATCTTGTAATTTTGATGCAACTTCACTTCGGCTTCTATTTAGTAATAAATGGTGTTTTATGGGTCATCGACGATTTTTGTCTCGAGGGCATAAATTTCGATTGAATCGAGTTCAATTTAATGGAAACATTGAGGATAGAGATCCACCAAAACAATTATCTGGCTCAGAAATTTTAGAGCAAGTTAAGAATATAAACATCATTAGATAAATGAAAGAGAAATTATGGAAAAAACACCATTACATATCAAATGCAACAATGGAAGAAAAAAAGCATATTCTTTGAACTTCCATATTGGGAGTTTAATTTGTTGCGACACAACTTAGATGTGATGCATATTGAAAAGAATGTATGTGACAATATAATTTTCACATTGGTAAATGACAAAGACAAAAGAAAAGATCATGTTGAGGCTCGAAAAGACTTGCAAGCAATGGGTATAAGAAGAGAACTTTGGCCACCAAATGATGGGAAAAAGTTTCCTGCAGCTTTGTTTACGCTACAAAAAGAAGAGATAGACATTTTGTTGTACACATTGAAAAATATTAAGGTGCTAGATGGATATTCAAGCAACATTTCTAGATGTGTTGATATAGATCAAAGAAAGATTTTTGGGTTGAAAAGCCATGATTGTCACATTTTAATGGAGCAGTTGTTGTCGTTGTCCATTAGAAATATGTTGCCTGTCCAAGTTGCAACTATATTGGTTGATTTAGGCAGATTTTCTAAGTTATTATGTTCTAAAGTGCTAAGCCATGATGAACTAGACAAGCTTAAGGAAGAAATTATTCTTATAATGTGTCATTTGGAAATGTTATTTCCTCCATCATTCTTCACAGTTATGGTTCATCTAATGGTGCATCTAGTTGATGAAGCTAAATTTGGAGGGCCGGTACATTATAGATGGATGTATCCGATAGAAAGGTATTACGACTTATAAACTTTAACGTGTTCAAATCTTTATTTTGACATTTTTTTTTGAAGTTTCTAAATGTAATAAATTATTCCAAGTTGTAGATTTTTGGGGAAATTAAAGTCTTATGTGCATAATAGAGCACAACCTGAAGGCTCAATAGCTGAAGGTTGGCTTTCTGAAGAGATGCTAACTTTCTGCTCAAGGTACTTGGATAATGAAATCGAGACAAGATTCAACCGAGGAGGTCGTGTCGATGATGTTCCATTTGAGTCTTCATCAACTCTATTTCCTAATATAGGCAAACCTATTGGAGGTTCATCTTATTTCACTTTGACACCAATTGAATTGCTTCAAGCACATCGGCATGTGTTAATTAATTGTAAAGAAGTACAACACTTCATCAAGTAAGTCTTCCTTAAACAACTTATATATATACACACACATTATAATGTAAGTAATATTTATACATATTACTAACATAATTCTATATATAGGGAATTTAGAATTATTATGAAAAGGAGGTTAAGAAATCAAACAAGGTTATCAAGTGTGATAGAAAAAGAAGTTCATCGAGGCATTGTTGAGTGGTTTCGATGTTACGTGAGTTAAGAAATATCATTTTTGTTATTTTTAAATAGTTAATATGAATTGCTTATGATTTTTGTTTTTGTTTTTCAAATAGATAATGAACAATAACCCTGAAGCTTACTTTGATGAGATTCGTGCCCTTGCACAAGGTCCATTTCAACAAGCCAAAAGGTTTACTGCATATAATGTTAATGGGTATAAATTTCGAACACTAAAACGTGAGCAAGGGATGAAAACTCAAAATAGTGGTGTGTTTTGTAGCTTTGGAACTAAAAGTTATGCAAGTACAAGTGATAATAGGCCAATAGAAGGCTTAGTGCCATATTATGGGAAGCTAGTTGA
>Ga0214544_1010278_pt1 | contig 13900 bp, 8 predicted proteins | sample CNSS3metaG_FD_160074 | JGI IMG/M metagenome (GOLD analysis project Ga0214544, IMG submission 160074) | Root nodule microbial communities from cowpea collected in UCLA plant growth center, Los Angeles, California, USA - CNSS3 | ecosystem: Host-associated > Plants > Roots > Nodule | place: USA...
AAAAAATAATTATATATAAATAAAAAATATAATATATATATATATATATATATATATATATATATATATATATATATATATATATATATATATATATATATATATATATTTCGAATGTCGAAATTTGGTTATATAATTTTTTTAACCAAATTTCGACATCCGATATCATATTTTTAGGACGGTAGATTCCTTATCAGGTCAAAGTCGAAAAGGGTATTTTTAGTATTTTGAAAATTATGAGGGTGCTAAAATAATTGTTGGTGGGACAGAGAGAATCACCCAAAAACCTATTGGATATCGGCCTACACCGTAAACAATTGACACTAAATTGGATCCATTTTAACCTGGGTCGATAGAAAAGCCCGCTTCCTTGTTTGCAAGTGCACGACGAATACCATAAAAAGGAAGACAAATCAAATGAAAAGATATACTTATTATTTTTAAAAATATCTATTTGACTGTATGAAAGTATTAATATTGATTTATTTTAATCATGAATAAAGACTTGTTCAGCCACCCTAGACCTTCCCTTTCCCACGTTGTATCTTTGGCAGAAACACCCCAAACTTGAAAAATCATATGAAAGCACTAAGAAAACCTAAATAGACATGGGGCCAGGCCCTAATAGTCACTACTTTCTCTTTGAAGGCTTTTACTTCCTTCACCCCCACAATTTCTTTGTGCACCACAAAAATTCTCTTATTCTTCTTCTGTAGCGGCGTGCTGGTGTGGTAGAGTGATGAAAGATATTTTAATGTGGGGTGTGGTTAATAATCATGGGGTGCAGGAAGCAATATATTGAATTGAAACAGGGAGAGGTTTGTTTAGAAGTAGAGTTGTCACAATGGGTAACCTGGCTCGGCCTGGTCCGACTCGACCTACCACAAGTTGATCATTTAATGAGCCAACTTTACCCGGCTCACTTATTTGCAAGCCAAAAAAATTCAAACCCGACCCCACCACAGATTGGCTCACGGGCTCACTTAATTAAAAAAAATACAAATTTTTTATCTTTTTTATTCAAAACTAAATAATAATGCTAATTAAAATATAAATAAACTTTAATACAATTCAAATATAACTAAAATCACAAAAATACAAATTATTTATGTATTGGCTAAAAAAAACAACTTAACCTGACTCAAATGCAAAGTCCTACTCAACAAAAAATACTTGTGTAATCCTTATTTGCACCAACCTGACTCATCATGGGTTCAATCCAGGTGAGCTGAATTATAGATAGGCTGGATAAAAAATCAACCCGTATTAAAATTTGTAAAACAATTTTAACTCAAACTAGTCCAAACCGATGGTGAACTAAATTAACTCACAAATTTTAACCTATTTTAACAACTATACTTAGAAGGAGACCTAGTCCATGATAATTGAACAACTAATTTAAGTTTAAAATTACAGTTACATACACTTAATTATTAAAGTCGAGTAAGAGGTGGACGACTTCTACTCCAACCAGACACATACTGAAGTCGGGTAGAGAGGTGACGAGTTCTTTCAAAAGTCAAAAACACTTAACATGCACTGACAACTTCTTCAATTTTATATTACTTTATGTTTTTCTAATAGAGGTTGCTATTGCTATTAAATGTATGCATGTGTGATGTGTTAAGTTTTTGATGATGCGCATAATAACATGACATTGGTTAATATGACATGTATGTAATATCCTGAAAATATCAATCTGCTGCCCCGATAGTTGACTAGGCTACTAATATAGTTAACTACGTATATCCTGGAACTTGGTGTTGGACTCTGTCATAATATAGTTGATTAGCCAACTAATGTAGTCAACTAGGTTCGTGCCTGATAGCAACTGTTATATAAAAAATAGTTTCTGCACTTTTTGGAAAGAAAACAGTTCAACCAAAAGAAAGAAAGAGAAGTGTGAAACAAGTTCTGGGAGCTATTTTGGAAGGTCCTCTTGAAGAATTCCATCAAGACACATCCAATTTGACTTGGCAAGATGAAGAAATTTCAGTCTTGGAAAAGGTGTACTCAATCCAATTCGTAGGCTTTGTTCTTGTGTTTTGATACTGTTTGAAACTGTTTGTTTCTGTTGTTTTCTGCCTAAAGCAAGTGTGTGTGATAGCCTTGTTGTTGTGTTTGTTTGAGCAAGTGTGTGGAAGCCTTGCGTGTGTGTTCCTTTATCTTAGAGTTTAGATTTATCAAGTGTATTAGTAAATCTTGAAATTCTTGAGATATAGTGAAAATTTCTAGTTATGGTTTGCTAGGTGAAACTGGATGTATATTCTTAGTAATCGAACCAGTATAAAAACTTTGTGTGTTTTATCTCTTCTTCTCTATATTTTAACATAGTATAAATACTTCAAACATTAAGCATTCAATCACACTATTTCAATTGATTCAACAAGCAAAGGGTTTATCAAAACAATTTCGAAATTGCTAAAACTGAACAAAATTTGTTAAAACCAATTCACTCCACCCTCTTGGTTGTTAAATATTGGTGCATCAAAACTAACTGTTGCTCCTTTTGCAAAACATCTCTTTCCTTTCTTTAACTTTTTTTTCATTTTTTTTTTAATTTTGATATACATAATTTTTTAATTTTAAATTATATTTTAATAATTTCATTAATTGATTTAAAAAAAATTAAACATTTTAAAACTTTTATTATAATAATGTATTTTCTAATTTTAAGATATTTCTTTTAATATTTTAAAGTTTTTTGATAACATTTTATATCTTAATCTTTTATAATAATATGATTAAAAAATTATAACTTTTCATTTAATATTTGCGAATCAGATTATTAAAAATTATCTCACAAAACCAAAGTCTTTCCATTCAAAAATATTTCTTTTAAATTATTTTTTAATAATTTAATCAATCGAATTATTAAAAATCATCTCAATTTTTTTTTTAATTTTGGTGTAAACTTTTTTTCTTTGATATGATTTTTAATAATTTGATTCACAAATTAAAATAAAAAGTTATAAATTTTTTAATCATATTATAACAAACTAAGATATAAAATGTGATCAAAATTTTTAAATTATTAAAAGAAATATACTAAAATTAGAAAATATATGATTGTATAGAAAATTTAAAAATGTTTGAAATTTTCAAAATACATTAACCAAATTATTAAAAAATAATTTTAAAAAATTATGTACATCAAAAGTTAAACAAAAAGAATGAAGCACGAATTTTATAAAAAAACAAAAAATTAATAATAAAGTTATATGAAAATGAAGACGTTGTTAGCACCATGTACAACTTCAGTGTTTATGAGCTTTAGAAGAAGTTGTTGTCGCTCTATAAGTAAAATCGTCTATTTGCTGTACGACTTTAGTTAAGTGTATGATTAATTTAATTGAAGTCATGTTTAACCCTAATGACTTCTGCATTTATACAGAAGTCGTCCTGTATTTGTTCGACTTCATTTTGTTTAATTTAAAGTTGTCTTTGAAGGTCATAACTTATACACAATAAAATCGTATCACGTAAATATAACTTGATCTTGTACTCCTTTTTAAAAAATGTGACCCAAATCTATAATTTTAAAATTAAATTAACCTAGATTTGTAAAATAGACGAAACATCGACGCTAGTGCGTCCCCATCCTATATGAAGTTAAAAGTAACATCAAAATTATAGAAGTATACGGTTAAGAATAACTCAAAAATTATAAAAGTGGAAGAGTTGGTGCTTCCTTTTAACTATCGTATTTTATTGGAAGTGTTGCAACACAATGTGTTTTGATGCAGAATGATCTTTGATAAAAATAACTCTTTTAGAAAGAAGTGTCAGGTTATGTTTATATATGAGATTAGTCTTATAAATATAAATTATTTGATTTATTACACTTTTATAATCTAAAGTCTTAACCTTAATATAATTGGGTTATGGATGTTATATCTAACATTTAATTTTTTTTATTCAATGGTATACTTTGACGCATACATTATTCTTAATAAAAGAAAAAGTAAAACTGAATATATTATCTATTGTTGTTGTTGTTTTAGTTTTAGGCCAAGTCTTGTGATGATGTAAGCTTTGCACTTGCAAAATGTAGACTTAAAATAACTTATTTTTTTTTTATAAGAAGTGAATCGAAAACTCCTTGCACAATGTTTGCCACAATGATCCAAAGGAAATGATATATATCTGATCCGAATGCATTGCACAATGATAATAGTCTACGAATGATTTGTGTGAGTGGTGGAGCCTCCTTGGGACGACGCGTCACAGAAAAGGTTAAGAAGTTATGGAATAGCCTTCTGGCAAAACACTGGTAATGATCTTGCACCATTTCATCATTGGTTTTTAGTAGCTACCATATTCCATGCCAACCAAAACCACAGATTACCTAAAAACAGAAAGTGGACAAATTTCCCCCCTTTCGTCGAAGATTCTCGATTGGTCTCACGAAATTCACATAGCAAGTGGCACCTCAAACCCATTGTGGAACAGTTGCTTCTTTTGACCACCACATCACAAATCAAAATTAAAGATTTCATAATAAAACAATCATAATTATCGAACATCAAAACTAATTCCCCCTTATCGCTAACATTAAAAAAAAAAACCCTAGTAAATAATAATCAATTTTAGTTTCTAATACTACACACACAAAAATTCCTAGATAATAATCAATTTTAGTGATCAAGAATTGTTGATTACTACAATGACCTATTTATGTACTAATTTATAAAACTAAAAATTATTAGTTACTAAAATAATTAATATTATGGATAAAAAATTATAATTGGTCATTACATTACTGTTTAAAATTAGTTATCAAGACTTTGACTGCCAAAAAATTAATTTCTAAATTGATTACTAAAAATTGTTAACAAAATTTTTATTATCAAAGGAATTAATTTTTCAATTAGTAACCAATTTAGTGATCAATTATAATTTTTTATTCATAATAATAACTAAGTAATTAATAATTTTTAATTTTATAAATTGGTATTTAAATTGATCACAGTAACTAATCATATTTTGTTTCTAAAATTAGTTTTTAATAAGAATTTTCTTATAACTCACATATATAACAAAAAAAAAAATATTGTTATTAATTTTAAAAAATAAATTATAAATTTAATTTAATTGTATAAAACAAATTTGTAAGATGAAGTTGACATTTATTTATATATTATAAATATATTTTATTTCTAATCAATATAAAATCTTAGATGTTTAATAAATTTAAGTATAAGATAATTTCATTCATTTAAATATTATAAATATATTTTATTTCTAATCAATATAAAATCTCTCCAGTTTGATAAATTTAAATGTAAGACAATTTCAACCACATATTATTTCAAACATAATTATGTTTAAACTTGACCATTATATATATTGTATATACGTGCGATATGATTGAAGATGGTTTAGAAGATTTATTTTTTTATTTATAAAATTAAGAATATTAAATAAGTTTAACTGTATTATAAGGTATCTTTTGTTTCTGTTAGTTTTTTTTTACAAGAAACATGTTTAATTTTCTATTTTTTATAATGTAGTTGTAAATGAGTTTTTGTATTATATCTCTTTTGATTTTCTTATTTCAAAAGTATTTTTTTTTCTTTGTTATGTTAACTATTTTTTCATCTTTATATTAAATAAATTAAAGAAATAATTAAAAAAAAGTTTAATTTGAAGTTTAAAAATAACATATAAAAATGTATTCTTTTATTGCAAAAAGTCGACAACTAAAAAATGGGAAAATATGTTTAAAATGAAAATAATATTTAACCAACGGAAAATAATAACACTTACAATGGTAAGTGTTATGTTATGTGTGGAGAAAAAAAAGCTATACCAATTACTACAACATATTAATACACTTAATTAATGTGAAACACTATTAGTTCGTACAATCACACTTTGTCATATTGTATTAAATTAACTTGTTGACTCAATTAATGATACACTCTATTATTATTAGTTTTCCCAATTCATTTGACTTTTTTCACTCTTGGTTGCATGGTCAAGGAATCTAAATGGCAACTTGCACTTGCACACATGTTTCATACTGAAATTGGTTGGATGATAAAATCAACTAATAATTCACATTAAAGTCTAAATTATTGGCTTCCCTTTGAATTTAATGAACTATGTCTCTAATTTTTGGATAAGCTATTAAAGTGTGTCTCTTCATCTCTTCTTCTATCCTTCCAAATCAATGTCCTATTCAATACTTTAATCCAAAATTTCAGCTCAGTGTAGAGTATATAGTAAAAAAAATGTCATGTCTCAACAACTTTTTGTTCCTTGATTAATTATAGGATTAAGATTCTTTGATACTTTGCATTAAACCAAATCTAAGAAAAATGTAATGGAACGATCAAAACATGTGTGAAAAAAGTATTTCAAATAATTTAGGTCATTTTAGAAGAATAATCAATTTTTAAAAAATGTAGTTACTTTTATCATTAGAGTGTGAATAGGTAGAGTTTCAAAGGTAAAAAGTAAATTTATCATCAAAACTAATAAATATTTCACTATAAAAGTAAAACTCAGCGTGTGAAGGGAACAATATGAAGTCTCAACTACGGCGCCTTGACTCATGCGCCTAGTTGCAAACTGCTAACATGCACCGTGGGCCAGCTTTAAATTGCTAGCATGTCTCTATAAAAGCCCACCACTCCTTAAATTCTTATAAAAATTATTTTAAAAAATTTAATTGGTGGAAAGTACTAAAATTATATTAGAATTGCATAATCATTATTTTTAAAAAATAATTAAAAAATAAAAAATATTTTTAGTCTTTGTACTTTCGGTAAAGCTGGTATTCTTTAATATCAATAAAATTGGTTTCAACATTTTTAAAAAATATATAGATTTTATTCTTCGATAAGAATTCATTATCCATTTTTAATATTACGACGAATTAAAGTTACATATTTTTTCAGTTAGAGAACACAATTTATTAATATAAAATTACATCGTCGAGCTAAAGCATATACAAAAATAAAGAAATTCTAACTACTTATACCATAACTGATATCATATGTAAAATACTTTCAATTAACATAAATTAATTTTAACAATATATTATTATTAAAAAGAAACTTGAAAATATATATTTTAAATGTAATTAGTAAATTAAATAATATTAATAATGTTTTAATTAACATCTGAATCTAAAGCTACGTTTGAACTAGATCTTAGTATAGTTTTTTAGTTTCTTTCTAGCTTTTTTTTTTTATAGTTAAACAGTTTGTAGTAGCTTCCAGTGTTTTTTACCTGAACTAACTTTTTTAAAACGCTAATTCTAACTTCTAGATTTTCTTTTCAAATTTTTTGTTTAATTTTTTTATTACTTTTCTCAATAAGGTAATTTCTATATGTATTTTATCTCTTCGTTCTTTTGTTATATTATAATACTTAATTTGTTATACTACAATGAATTGATAATATACTTAATTTATTATTTCCTATTATTTTTAATATTTATATTTAACTACTTATTTTTAAGCAACACACTAATTAATATAAAATATCACATCTACCTGAGTGTACATTATTTTTACTTAGCTTTAAACTTGTCAAAAATATTTTTACATATAATGTAAGATTAATAATATAATGCATAACTCGAAAAAATAAGAATAAATGAAACTAAAAATAAATAAAAAAATTGTAGAGCTAAAAAGTAATTTAAAAAGGTTATATTTTAAACCAAAAAAAATGAAATTATGTAAAAAAAAATATTATATAAATACATGCAAATAATCATTTTATATTTTTAGATATTCCATACTATTTTACTAAATATCCCGACTAGTTTTGTCGAAAGTAATCTAAATATAAGAATTTATTGTATATTTTTAATTAAAATACAAAAGCTAAGGAAAGTTCTTTCATATGACAATGATTTTTCAGAAAACAAAAGTTGGACCCAACCAAGCATGGAATTAAACGACTGATTAGACTCTGAAGGAGACAAAGGGACAAGCATTGGTCCTCATTTATGCCTAATTCCAAACTGCTAACATGCACCATTACCCTCGCTTAAATTGCTAACATCAACATGCCTCTATAAAAACCTCAAAACTTCCCACATAACACAAACCAAAATGGGACTTCTTCAACATCCCTTGTGTTGCAACTCACAGCAACAACAACCACAAAATCAAAGATCCTATGAACACTTCCATTCAGAACCATCAACCTCTTCTTCTCTCCATTCACAGCCAAGTCTTCCTTCAGTCCCTTCACTAAGTTCCCTCACCCCACAACAACCGCACAACCCCCAACAACAACAACCTCAAACCACCGTCAAAATCCACTCCTCCCCGATCTCCTCCCTCGTCCTCCACGGCAAACTCCTCTACAGCGCCGCCTCCAGCGGCGAGGTCAAAACATGCAGCAGAGACCCTTTCACCCTCCAAACCGACATCAACACCAACACCAACACCAATACCAACGTTGTCGTCGTTGCAACCACCAACGCGCCCATCAAGTCTCTCATCGTATACCACGACACGCTCTTCACCGCACATCAAGACCACAAAATCCGAGTCTGGAAAGCCGACCAACCCACCAAGTGCATCGCCACGCTTCCCACGCTCCACGACCGTGTCTCCAAGCTATTCTCCTCCAAGAACTACGTCGAGGTGCGCCGCCACAAGAAACGCACGTGGGTGCATCACGTGGACGCCGTTTCCACCCTCGCGCTCTCCCACGACGGCTCCCTCCTCTACTCCGCTTCCTGGGACAGGACGTTCAAAATCTGGCGAACCTCGGACTTCAAATGTCTGGAGTCCGTGCAAAACGCGCACGAGGACGCGATTAACTCCTTGGTTTTGTCGAATGACGGCGCCGTCTACACGGGCTCCGCCGACACAAAGATAAAGATGTGGAAGAAGCGTGAGGGTGAGAAAAAGCATTCGCTCGTGGGGACGTTAGAGAAGCACAAATCCGCAGTTAACGCCCTGGCGCTTAGCGAAGATGGGTCGGTGCTGTATTCTGGCGCGTGTGACAGATCAATTTTGGTGTGGGAAAGTGATGATAATAATATGGTGGTGGTGGGGGCTTTAAGGGGACACACGAAGGCGATACTGTGTTTGGTGGTGATGGCGGATTTGGTGTGTAGTGGATCAGCTGATAACAGTGTTAGGGTATGGAGGAAAGAGATTGGAAAGGGTTATTCGTGTTTGGCGGTGTTGGAAGGTCATCGACGACCCGTGAAGTGTTTAGCTATGGCTGTTGACTCCAACACTGGTGGTGGTCCTCATGAAGATGATAGGTCTTATCTGGTTTACAGTGCAGGTTTGGACTGTGACATTAAAGTGTGGCAAATACGCGTTCCTTTGTTGTCACTGTAATTCTTTTTCTTACTACAGTACCAGTATTCTTTTTCTTTTCTTACTCTTACAATGGATTTTTTGTAAATAGGATGAGAATTTTCCTTTAATTCTCGTGTATGTGTGAGTTTGGGTTGACTTATTTTCCACCTCAAATATAGTGCATTTATTACTGCTTTGACTCAAAAACTAAGATTTATAGATAGATTCACACAAATGTATCTGTTTTCTTTTGTACTTGGTGTGTACTTGGATAATTTGATTCTGTCTGACTAACGTTGGTTAAAATTTTGTAGTGGGTATTTTTTTTTCATAAAATATTTTAAATATAAGATTTTTAATTTAATATAAAAATTAAGAATATTTGAAATTGTTTTTAATATTATCTTTTTCTTTTTTTTTTATGAAAATGTTAGCTTGTAAGTTTTCTCCAAAATTCATTATTTCCCGACATATGCTAGCTATTCCGTTTTTTTCTCCTTTGACTGCAAAAAGAGACAAGAATACGACGTTGGAGATAGGCAAAAGAGCATAAATACTTGTCCTTTGTTGTTGTACGTGAGACTTCATGGTGCAAGTTGCATCATCTAGAAACTTATGACTAACTTTTCTTTCAAAATTATAGTGGAATGAAAATTACATAAGAATTTAATACAAAAACCTAGCTTAAAACGCAAGTAATCCTTAACGTGTAAACTATTTGCTTGGACCACAAATAATGGAATCTAAAAGATTTCTCTCCTTTCATATATACCTAACCTTAGGATATGGACTTCTCCTTCACGTTCAATTGATCCACTGCCTCCATTTTTTTTTTAGTGTAAGCTGGAAAGCATTATACAAGCTTTCATTCTCACTCCCAACTGTTCATATCTTCATGATTTGCCCACATGTACATATATTAAGAAAAGAAAAAAACGAATCTCCTACTTGCTTCAAGTTTCATAATTAATATAAGAAAATCGGAACTCATCTTCATAATTTGCTTGTTCATGAATCGGTTTAGTACTTGGGGGGCCAAAATATAATTTTATTAGCATAGCAATAAAACTAAGGACAATATATATGTAAAAAGTTTCATCCCAAAATGAATGCAGAGTAATATAATGAATTGGGTAGTTCTTGTGTATTTGTTGTGGAGGGATGTTCCCACATAATCAGGATCTGGCTGGTTAAAGAGGATTCCCTCATCCCCACCACTTGGAGATCAACCTTACAAAAATGCCCAAATAATGCTAAAACACTGGTTTCGGGGATGAATACAGAAAACATAAGAGTAAGATACCGGTGAATAAATTTTAACCTACAATTATTATAAAATTAAATTCTCAGACTTAAATCTGATCCTATTTCTCTTAATCCAACCCCGATTCACTTAAACACATGATTCTTCTCCAATTTGGTTTGACCTGGATCTAGATCGGCTTAGCTCAATCTATATTTTATCAATTCAGTTCAATCTTAACTTAGCTTGATCTAATCTTGGTTGGACTAAGATTGAGTTGGACTAGTCCAATTAAAATTATCATTGTTCGGCCTCAATTCAAATGATCCTGACCTATCCCACTCGATTGATGTAAATTTGTCTCAACTCAACTTGACAAAGGTCTTGGAAAACTTGATTCGACCCAACTTGACACAATCTTGATTGGGTTAAGCTAAACCTGTATCTTGATCAAGCTAGGATTAACATGGGCCTAACCCAACTCTATTAAACATGATCTCTAATGCTTTAAGGTGACCAATTTTTTAGTAATCGATTAGCGATTATAATTTCGGTGGCTATTTAGCCACCAATTTAAAATCAATGGCTAACTGTTTTTGCAAGTAGGATTCCTGCCACTATTTATTTTCGATGGCGAAGGGTGTTAGCCACCGATTTAACTCATTTAGCCACCGACGAAATCGGTGGCTAAAATGTTTTTATCTAGTAGTGATGGACCTACCATGATTTGATTGAATATGAATTTTTTCAACTTAGTTTAACATGTGGTTGGATTGACTTTGCTGGACCTAGACCCAAAGCAACTTGACTTAATATCGGTTTGTATTAACTTAGTTAAACTTAGTCATAGACCAACTTTATCTGGACCGAGCCTACTTGGCTCAAACTAGGCATAGACTAAACTCAACCTAGGTTTAGATTTATGCTTGACTTTTACTCAATAAACTCACTCCTGTGTTACATGAACTTGATTTGATGTTATTTAACTTGGGTCTAATTTAATCGAACATTTTATAACTTGAAAATAATCTTATTTGACATAAATTAATGAAAAAAATTTAAATCTAAAATAAAAACATTTTTATAAAATTGACAGAAAAAAAACGTCAACAAGATCGACTATAAAGATTATTAATATATATTAATATCCTTTAATTTTTAACAATCATTGTATATGTATTTAAATAGTTTTTTAAATTTAGTAATAATTAAAATACTTTATAAACAAATAAGATTCACTTAATTTGAATTGCATTATTGAAATAAAATATTTAAAAAATAAATAAAACCAAATAAAATTAATTTAATTCAATATATTTGAATAGAAATTGTAAAATTTTCAAGGTTATAAATTTTTTTACCGTCTTAATAATTAAAATATCAATTTAATAATTTTAGAATTACGAAGAATAATTCCTCGTATAAACAACTTCTCTTGTGCAGGAATTGACACGTATGCTTCAAAAACTAATAAGAAACAGTTTCTAATTATATCATCGAATTAGTTAAGGAATATGGAGATGTTGAGTAAACATCTACGCAAATTTATAGAAACAAAAGTTAACGTGTGATTAGTTTAACATGGGAACAAATGAGAATGTTCCCTGATTATATAGAACATCCTCGCTTCGCTATCAACATATCCTTTATTATTGATGTATCCTCGCTTCGCTATCAACATATCCTTTATTATTGATGTTACAGCCACTAGTTATTAGATTAATTTATGTAATTTGTTAGCTTTTCCTTTTTTCTAAATCTGCCAAAAAGAATAATTAAAATTTAACTATCAATTTTCTATATATGAAATTATTCATTGAATGATTAAAATCAAATTTATTACATAATTAAATTTTAAAGAATAAATTTAATCTAATATTTGAAACACAGCTTATTTTAAGTAATATTATTTTATTTTTAATTCAAAAATAATATGTATATTCTAAAGCAAAAATTACTGTATGAAATTGTTAATATTGTATTAACATAAGTACAATAATGGATTTTATAATAATTTATTGTAAAAATTATAATCTATACACCGTAATAAGTGAAGTAGTGACAAAATAATAAATAAAATGAGACTTTTTATGTCGGTTATTATTAAAATTAACATGGAAATTATGAGTGGTGGTAATTTTGTAGTAAAGTTACTACCGAAAACAAAGATTTTGATGATAGTTAAAAAAGGTGTTTTACCACGGTTTAAGATTTTTCGGTGTGCAACATGCCATTAAAAGTATAAGAGAAACCACGAAATAGAATAGTGTGAGAAGGAAAGTAAAAAGGTGTAATCTTTTTAACCCTCGAAAGCTAATCGACAACGGTTATTTTACTTTACCATCGTCATTTAGCGATTCCAACGTTTTCAATGGCGGTCCAGATACAAACCATCATTATTTTCTACAATTTCAACGACAATTAATTATAAAATCGTCGTGATTTTAGTTTTTTTCCAATATAACAACGGTGATTTGGAAAACTGTCATTATAAACTTTACATTATTTACAGCAATGCTGCCACATTTGGTTTTACGACGTATGCGTTGAACGCGTCGTTAATCTATGTCATTCAAGCTAAATTTTGCACTAAATACAAGATTTTCTATGCTGGTTATATTTAGAACTAACATAGAAAGTGGGAGCGGTGACAATTTTATAATAAAGTACAAGATTTTCTATACTGGTTATACCTAAAACTAACATAGATAGTAGGAGTGGTGACAATTTTGTAATAAAGTACAAAACTTTTTTGTTGGTTATCGCAAGAACCACTATAATATCTTTAATATCTTTAATTTCCTTCTTCCCTCCCAGCCTTCTGGTGTAGCACTTCACACTCCCAACTCCCCTCCACTTTGCACCCTTTTTGCCTCCTCGCCTCCTTGCTGCTTTGCACCCTTTTGCTCTCGATGGGTCGTTCTCGCTCTCGTAACTCTTTCATTTGATAAGTGGGTGTTTTTCTCTCATTTTGGGGTTTTCTTCATCCTTTCTATCTCTCTCTCTCTCTCTCTCTCATATTCAATAGTTTAGGTTTCCAGAATTCGCCACCACAACTTCATTGTCATCCACACCAACGTGTCGTTGGGGTTAGGGATGGCAACGGGGCGGGGCGGGTACGGGTATCATGATCCCATCCCCATCCCCATAATAAAAATTCATCCCCATCCCCATCCCCAAACCCAACCGGTATACAACTTTTGACTCATCCCCATCCCCACCGGGTAACGGGTATTTTCTTATACTCATACCCATACCCATTTTTTTATTGTTCCATATATCAATTAAATATTTTTTATAAAAAAATTTAAAAATCACACCAACGGAATCATGATACTATCAAAATATTCAATATTAAAATAACATACTCTTT